>Ga0208386_1000008_pt1 | contig 95889 bp, 79 predicted proteins | sample CryBogCBH16Oct07_FD_185510 | JGI IMG/M metagenome (GOLD analysis project Ga0208386, IMG submission 185510) | Freshwater microbial communities from Crystal Bog, Wisconsin, USA - CBH16Oct07 (SPAdes) | ecosystem: Environmental > Aquatic > Freshwater > Lake | place: Crystal Bog, Wisconsin, USA...
GGGATTCTCTTGACGATGTTGTCGTGGACTTTCTTTTCCTGTCCGGAGAGGACGTGAACGACGAACCACTGGTCTTTCGGGGCTAATGCCATGATCGGATAATTGGGTAAAAAACTGGGGGTGTGCCGCTTAGGGCCTGGTCAGGAATCCGACCACATTGATGGTGATGAAATCGAAGAAGGAGATGTAACCGCCGACGAGAAGCATGGCGATGATGACGACCAACGTGGAATCCCAGAGCTCCTTGTATTTGCGGAACCCACGCTCGCTGTCGTCCCAAGGCCACTGCACCTTCGCCAATTCCGCGCGCACCTCACCGAAGTAGGAACTAAATTTATTTGCCATAAGACGATAAGGAATGTGCGAAAGTGAACGAAGGATGCAGAGCAGGCCAGGAGGGACTCGAACCCCCAACAAACGGTTTTGGAGACCGCTACTCTACCAATTGAGCTACTGGCCTAGGCTCTTGCTATGTGTTAGTCGATGATCTCGGAGACACGACCCGCACCGACGGTGCGGCCGCCTTCGCGGATGGCAAAGCGGATAGTCTTCTCCATGGCGATCGGGCTGCCGAGTTCGACCTCAATGGCAACGTTATCACCGGGCATGACCATCTCTACTCCCTCGGGGAGCTTGACGGAACCCGTGACGTCGGTCGTACGGAAGTAGAACTGAGGACGATAGTTCGTGAAGAACGGGGTGTGGCGACCACCTTCCTCCTTGCTGAGGACGTAGATCTCGGCCTTGAACTTCGTGTGAGGCTTGATGGATCCGACCTTGGCGATGACCTGGCCACGCTCAATGTCGTCCTTCTTTACACCACGGAGGAGAATTCCGACGTTGTCGCCGGCCTCTGCGGTGTCAAGGAGCTTACGGAACATTTCGATGTCGGTGACAGTGGTCTTCTGGGTGTCGCGGAGACCAACGATCTCGACTTCCTCACCCTTCTTGAGGATACCACGCTCGACGCGGCCGGTGGCAACGGTACCACGACCTTCGATGTTGAACACGTCCTCAACGGGGAGGAGGAAAGGCTGATCCTTCGGACGCTCGGGCATCGGGATGTAGTTATCGACGGCCTCGATGAGGGCGAGGATGTTCTTCTCCTGCTCGGGATCTCCCTCAAGGGCCTTCTTGGCGCTACCCTTGACAATGGGAATCTCGTCGCCTGGGAAGTCATAGGACTTGAGGAGATCGCGGACCTCCATCTCAACGAGGTCGAGAAGCTCTGGATCATCAACAAGGTCAACCTTGTTCATGAAAACGACCAGCGAAGGAACACCGACCTGACGAGCGAGCAGGATATGCTCACGGGTCTGGGGCATCGGACCGTCAGCGGCGCTGACGACGAGAATCGCACCATCCATCTGGGCGGCGCCGGTGATCATGTTCTTGACGTAATCGGCGTGTCCCGGGCAGTCAACGTGTGCGTAGTGGCGCTTCTCGCTCTCGTACTCAACGTGCGCGGTGGAAATGGTGATACCACGAGCCTTTTCCTCGGGAGCCGCATCGATCTGGTCGTAGGCGCGGGCCTGGGCTTTACCGGTCTTTGCCAACACGGTGGTGATGGCAGCGGTGAGGGTGGTCTTGCCGTGGTCAACGTGTCCGATCGTACCGATGTTCACGTGATCTTTTTCGCGTTTGAAGGCTTCTTTTGCCATAGTGTTGGGTTGTGCTGGTGGTTGTTTTTTGTTTGGTGATTCGTTCCTCTGGAGCCCATGACCGGGATTGAACCGGTGACCTCGTCCTTACCAAGGACGTGCTCTACCAACTGAGCTACATGGGCCTGTCCGGTCCGAAGACCGGCCAAGTTGTTGAAAGAACAGAGACCCGGACGAACCGGATCGATTCCGCAGACTTCTTGAAAGCTCCAACCGACGCGGCGTCCGTTTCATAGGGACGCGACACGACGATGCTTTCCTGAAAAAAGCGGACAATTAGAATGCTTCGCCCGCGTTCTTCTGTCAAAAGCAATTTGTGGGCAATTTTAGGGGTGCCTCCCTCCCTCACCATCGTGCATGATGCTTCCATGGACAAAATCGAGCGCCCTGACATCCTGGATGTCGCATCCCTGAGGCGTGATTACCGACACGCAGATCTGCGAAGGGCTGACCTGTCACCGGATCCGGTTCTCCAATTCCACCGCTGGCTTGATGAGGCCACAGCCTGCTCCGCCATCCTGGAATCAACAGCCATGGTGCTCTCCACTGCCTCCGCCGAGGGCGAAGTTTCCTCACGCATCGTCTTGCTGAAAGGCTATGACGAGACGGGTTTCCGATTCTTCACCAACACCGGCAGTCGCAAGGGAAGACAGATCGACTCAAACAGCTCCGTTTCATTGCTTTTCTACTGGGAGCCGCTGGAGCGCCAGATCCAGATCAACGGCATCGCCTCCCTCCTGCCGCGCTCGGAGACGGACGCCTATTTTTCCAGTCGTCCGAGAGGAAGCCGGATCGGGGCCTGGGCCTCGCGCCAAAGCTCGGTGATCCCTGACCGCGAGACGCTGGATCGGGAGGCCGCGGAGCTGGAAAAGCGCTTCGAAGGAAAGGAAGTCCCGACTCCGGAGTTCTGGAGCGGTTATCAAGTCAGTCCAAAAAACTTCGAATTCTGGCAGGGCCGTCCCAACAGGCTTCATGACCGGTTCAGGTACCGCCCGGAGGGTGATGGCTGGGTCATCGAGAGACTGAGTCCCTGAACGCATTCAACTGATCTCGGTCTGCTCCATGTCACGTCTGAAGAGACCCATTCTATTCCTCTGGCGACTGACCCGTGAGACCGTAACGATTTATGGACGGATCGGCGGTGGAGAGAGTGCGGCCGCCTTCGCCTACTACGCCCTCTTCTCACTAGTTCCGCTTGTCGCCCTGCTGCTGACCATAGGATCCTATTTCTTTCCCGGGGACACCGCCCTCACAACGATCCACCGCTTCGTGCCGCTTGGCGAAGAGCAGCAGAAGGTTCTCTGGGGTATGGTCACCAGTCTGGAGAACAAGCGCGGTAGTGTCAGCATCGTCTCGATCCTCATCCTGACCTGGGCGTCTCTCCGCTTCTTCCACGCCCTGGTGCTCTCGATCAATCATGCCTGGGGCACTAGACGACTACCCTGGTGGCAGATGCCTCTTAAGAACCTCGTCATGATCCTAGCCATGTCGGGTGCCCTTCTGATCGGTACAGTGGTTCCCGCCATTCTGCAGGGAGTGGCCCGCATTCTGCATTCACTGGACACCTTACTCAGTGAACATTTCCCGCGTTTCAATGTCGCTCACGCGCTCGCAGTGGTGGATTTCAGTCGCTACGTGGGCGGCACGCTCGTGCTTTTCTACTCCTTCGGCATCCTCTTCATGCTTGCGCCGCGCCACAAAACGAAATTCGCCGAAATCTGGATCCCGGCCTTGGCCGTCTCGGTGCTCCTGCAGGTGGGGCAGGCGTTCTTCGTGAACATTGTCCCCAAGCTGATCAACTACAGCGCCATTTACGGAACAATGGGAGGCATGATGTTTCTGCTACTCTGGGTCTACATTGCGGGCGTCATCATCATCGGCGGGGGATGTCTCTGCGCCGCGCTGGCTCATCTCAAGGGCCATGCCTACATCAATCACAGCCAGATCGGCTCACACGGAGATCACGAGATCCATCCGGAACCATAGCTCATCTCCAAGGGAGCTTTTTGGCAATCGGGGATTGGTGATAGGGGCTATAGGGGCGCGTGGAGTAACCTTGTTTTGGATCTTACCCTATTCCCCGATCACCTATTCCCTATTCACTGTCCCCCGATCACTCGAGAGCGTTACTCGACCCAGTTGAGGATATTGAAGTTGGCCGACATGAGCGCAGCCACGATGGCGAGGGCGCCCAAGAGATGACCAATCAGCACGACCGGCAAGACCACGACAAGCCAGCGACCGATGGCCCCCTCGATGACATTCTGCTTCTCGGAGGGCTCGGCGGGGAAAGGAAAACTCTTCATAGAGAACTGAAGTATCGGGCGCCCGACCTTGAGTCAATGCCTGTCTATTTTAACCAGTGGAACTTACCGTCGCGGAGCCCTTCCCTTACGGGGAGCGGCGGTTTTTTTTCCGCCAAGACGTGTCTGCGGCTTGTGCGAGGGAGCGCGGCGGGGACGAGGCACCGCCTTCACCGGTGGGCGGCGAGGTGCCTTTGGCTTTTTTTTCGGCACCAAACCTTCCTCATGCTCAGTTAGGGCGGCATCAGTCGCTGCGCGACTCTCCTTTTTACGATCCTGCACTTCGCGGGATTCGCGCCCCTTCATGCGAAGACGGATCGGCAGCCCGGGATAGGGCCAGCGTTCACGGAACTGGTTAAAGAGGTACTCGCGGTAAGAGTCTATAATCAGGTCGGGGTCGTTTACAAAGAGCAGGAACTCGGGCGGGTAGAAGGGACGATGCACCTCGGGAACCACCTGGGTGGCGTACAAGAGCTTGAAGCGCTTTCCTGATTTTGTCGGAGGGGGATGCTGCTCGAAGATATCGCGGAAGAAACGATTCAGCTCACCGGTCGGAATTCGAGTCTCGGCTTGCTCACGGACGCTCTTCAGGGCTGAAAAAATCCTGCTGAATCCCTGGCCTGTCTTGGCAGAGATGCAAACCACCGGGGCGTAATCGAGGAAGAAGAGGTCTTTCCGGATCACCTCCGACTGATCACCCTGCGAGGCGCGGCCTCCATCGTCCTTGCGGACAAGATCCCATTTATTGAGCAGGATGATACAGGCTTTTTGCGACTCCTGCAGCATTCCGGCAATGCGCTTGTCCTGAGCAGTGACACCGCTCTGACCATCGATTAAGAGCAGGCCGGCATCGGCGCGGCGGATCGCCTCCTCGGATCGCATGGCGCTGAAAATCTCCACCGAGGTGTCGGGTCGCGAGCGATGGCGGAGTCCCGCAGTATCCACCAGAACGTAGGGTGATCCGCCGAGTTCGCATTTCACATCGAGCGCATCGCGGGTAGTTCCCGCGATATTGCTGACAATGCTCCGCTCTTCACCGAGCAGACGATTCAGAAGGGAGGATTTGCCGACATTGGGACGACCGACAATCGCGAGTCGTGGGGCGCTGGTCTCCTCGGTATTCTCCTCGTCTCCCGGCCCTCCGATCTCGGCGAGTTTTTGACCGATTTTTTCAAGCAAGTCATGGGTACCGCGCCCATGGGCGGCGCTGATGGTCAGCACTTCGGGAAAACCGAGTTGAAAAAAATCCGCAACCAACGACTCATGCATCTCCTGGTCGATCTTATTAATGATCAGAATAAGCGGGCGACCTCCGGATCGCAGCATCCGGGCCAACTCCCGATCAAGCGGCGTCAACCCAGCACGTCCATCCACCACGAAGAGAAGCAGGTCGGCGCTGGCAATCGCCGCTTGAGCCGCCACATGGGTGGCTTCTGCAAAATCTGGATCCGGTGCATCGCCGATACCACCGGTATCGATGATCTCGAAGGGCGCCGGGCCATTCTTGCAGATCCCTGCCAGCCGATCACGCGTTACTCCAGGCTGGTCATGGACAATGGCTACCCTACGCCCCATCAGACGGTTGAAGAGGGAGGATTTACCCACATTGGGGCGACCGATAATGGCGACGCGTCTCATGAAAAAAATAAAGTATTGGCCCTGCTCATTGAGCTGACGAATTCGAGGGTGTCACGGGAACCGTGTGACCGCCATCCTGGAGTTGCTTGATGCCGGTTGCGACATATCCGATGCCGCTCAAAAAGGTGACGACTCCGGAGACCCAGACCACCGGATCACAGTGACTCCACTGCAACATGACGACGGCGACTGTCAGCATCTGAAGGAAGGTGGAAATTTTCCCAAGAAAAGAGGGCCTCACCTCAAGATGATCGTTCAGGAGTCGCAGAATACCGCACCCGACCACAATGATCATGTCGCGGGCGATCACAAGAACCGGATACCAGACAGGAAGTTCATAGGGCCACTTGGTGACACTCAGGGTAATGATCGCCGTCAGCATCAGGCCCTTGTCGGCAATCGGATCCAAGATGGCACCAAGCCGAGATTTCAGGTGATAGCGGCGGGCAAGCCACCCATCGATCCCGTCACTAAGGGCGGCAACAAGAAAGACCGCAATCGTGGCGAACCTCAAATTCTCGTCGGGATGACCCGTGGCGGCGGTCTTTCCATAATAGATCGCCAGCACGACAAAGACCGGTATCAGGAGGATCCGGGCAATGGTGATTTGGTTCGGGAGCGTCATGCTTCCCTCACATTCCGTGGCGGAGCAAAAAGTTAAAAGCTGAAAGATTGTCTGAGGAGGGGTAGGGATACTTCTCGTCTCCATCTTCTCCATGAAATCACCTACCGACGCGCTCAGCATCCCCCGGAAGCTTCGGGGTTCGGTGCGTCGTCCCTCTTCCAACTTGATTCCGGCACTGCTCTTGCTACCCGGGGATCGACGATCGGATGCACTACTCTTCGGCGCCTGGTGCCGACTGGTGGATGATATTGCAGACGACCGATCACTTGAAGTCACTCAGAAGCAGAAAGCCCTAGGGGCTTGGTTGCTGGCATTACAGAACGAAAACGATCCTGAAGGAGAACTGCCCAAGGACTTCGATGCCATAATCCGGAGGCGTCATTTGGATCCAGCCCTCCTGTGCGAGATAGTTCGCGGCATGATCATGGACACGGAGAGGAACCGCTATGCGACCTTCGCGGATCTCGAAATCTACTGCCGTCGCGTTGCCTCGGCCGTGGGTCTTCTCAGTGCACGAATCTTTGGAGCCCAGGGAAAAAGTGTCGAGTGCTACGCCGAGAAACTCGGGATCGCCCTGCAACTCACCAATATTCTGAGAGATGTCGCCGAGGATGCGGCTATGGGCAGAATCTATCTCCCTTTGGAGGATTTGGCACGCTTCGGAGTCCGTGAAGGCGAGGTCCTGGGATCCATCCCCTCACCCCAGATGACCCATCTTCTGAATCACCAAGCCGAGCGGGCTGATTCGTACTTCGCGAAGGCCGAACTCGCCTGGTCCGAGATGACTGCCAACCAGCGCCGACTGATGCGCCCCGCCCGATTCATGAGCGCCATCTACCGCGATCTTCTGCTCCAGATGCACCGCGACCGCTACGATGTCTTTTCTGCTCGTTACCGGGTCAGCACGATCCACAAGATCCTGATCCTGATCCGAGTCATGAGTGCACGGAACTGACTGCAGAATTTATCGCGCAGAGGCGCGGAGAACGCAGAGAGGGAATCAAAAGATTCATGACTGACCCCTCCCATCAACTCTTCATGGCCTCGATGGTCCCGCTCCCATAGAGACACCTTTCTTTCTCCGCGCCTCTGCGCCTCTGCGGGAAAATCTTTCCCTATCCTCTAAAACCATCCGCCCAGGCTTTGGTAGCCGGATCCATGGTGACGAGATCGGGCCAACCTCGCAGGTAGCCCTCTCCCGGGATTTTTTTGGTCGCGTCGAAACCCATGTGACCACCCATGTTCGGAATAGTCGGGGCATGGTCAAGGCTATCCAGCGGGTTCTTGGTCAGAATGCTGTCGCGCTGAGGATCGGTATTGGCCATCCATCGGAAGAGGACTTCCGAGGTGTTCTGCACATCGCAGTCGTGATCCACGACGACGATGTACTTGGCAAACATCATCTGCCCCATTCCCCAAAGTCCGTGCATCACCTTAAAGGCCTGCCATGGGTACTGCTTCTTGATCGAGACAAAGACGAGGTTGTGGAAGGTTCCCTCGGCCGGAAGCGCCATGTCGACGATCTCCGGAAAGTTCATCTTGAAGATAGGCAGGAAGATCCGGACGCTCGCCTCCCCCATGTAGAAATCCTCCATAGGCGGCACCCCGACGATGGTGCACGGGTAGATGGCCTCTTTGCGGTGGGTGATCGCCGTCACATGGAAGACGGGGTAGTCGTCCACCGGAGTGTAGAATCCGGTGTGATCGCCAAAGGGCCCCTCGGGACGCATCTCTCCCGGTTGCACATATCCCTCGATGACAAAATCACTCTCGGCCGGCACCTCCAGCGGTTGGGTCACGCATTTGACAAGATCGACCGACTTCTTACGGGCGAATCCCGCGAAGAGAATCTCATCAATTCCGTCAGGGAGCGGAGCCGTGGCCGCCAATGTAAAAGCAGGGTCACCCCCGAGGCAGATGGCAACCGGCATCTTCTCACCGCGCTCATAGTAGCGCTTGCCGTGACGGGCGCCGACCTTGTGAACCTGCCAGTGCATTCCGGTGGTCTGACCATCATAAATCTGGATGCGGTACATGCCGACATTCCTCTCACCCGTGTCGGGATCCTTGGTGTAAACGGTCGGCAGCGTGATGAATCGGCCTCCGTCCTGAGGCCAGCACTTGAGGATCGGGAGATGGTCGAGGGAAAAGAGTTCACCGGCATTCCCCTCACCTAGGCGATTGATGACATCTTGACAGGCAGCACTCTTCACCGTGCGGGGACGGGCGTGGATTAGATCGATCCCGTTACGCAGGAGCTTCATGGCATCAGCAAAGCTCTTGGGCGGTTTCGCCTTCATCAGAAACTCTAGCTGCCCTGCCAGATCATCCACGGAGTCAAGTCCGAGAGCCATCGCCATGCGACGCTTTGATCCGAGAGCATTGATCGCCACCGGGAAGGCGGAGACCTTGCCGTTGATCGTCGGCTTCTCAAAGAGCAAGGCCTTCCCTCCTCCCGGCGACTTCATCTCGCGGTCGGCAAGCTCTGTGATCTGGAGCTCCGTGGCCACGGGTTCAGTAATGCGCCGGAGTTCTCCGGCTTCTTCAAGAGCCTTCAGGAAGGCGGCGTAGGATGGATAAGCCATGGCGTCGTAGTGAGGAGAATGAACTGCAACAGCAGGAAAGTCACAAAAAAGATTGCCCCAAACGCAAATGCGTGGATGATTACAACCCCTCGGAGTTCTCCGAGAAATCCCTGGAGTTGTAGCTCAATTGGTCAGAGCACCGCCCTGTCACGGCGGGGGTTGCGGGTTCGAGCCCCGTCAACTCCGGTGGGATCCAAAGAGTGGTCTTTCCCTCTTTTATCCTGATAAATACAGGCCCCGCGGGCGATGAAGCTCTTCCCATCATTTGTGCCAGATAGCGCCCCGTTGGCCAGATTTCTGTTACCTTTTGTTACCTTTCGAAGGAGGGATCACCGCTGAATACCCCTCGCTCATTCACCGAGGAGGCATCGAGAATGCGTGTGCTGTCAGAAACAACCCCCTATTCGGATATCACCCAACGGCATTTTCGATACTCCTCCCCAACCGTTCCCAGCGATCCAATACCAATTCTCGATAGCGATCTTTGGCCTCACGGGAACACAATCCCCGTTCAATCACGGACAAAAGACCCGGCAATCCCTTCTCCAACCGACGCAAGGAATTGACCATCTGACGCTCCGTGAGCTGAAGGGACTCTCCGCAGGCTAGGAAGTTCTTAAGCCCAAGTCGCTTCTTCTTGCCGTTGATCGTGAGCGACGATTCCTCGGTATCTGATGGCAAAAGCAGATGGGTCGGCAACAGGTCGTAGGAGGGAGAAAAACGGATATCTCCCTCCGGTGTACGGATCAGGGAAAAGTTTTTGAAATGCATGTCTGCATTGCCTGTGAGGAAGCAAAAGAGCATCACCTCGTAGAATCTTAGGGCATCAAATCCCGGATTGGTGCAGTACCTCAGTATGATCCTGCCGACGCTCTCCATGGAGCCTCGGTACTTTTCCTCGGAAAGTTTATCGCCAAGCTGGCACATGTCCTCCATGGCGAGCTTCTCGCCTTTCACTCGATCCATACGAAGAACGATCAGTGCCCTTTTGCCATCCTCAAGATCAATGAGCCCGCACTCCGCCGTCTCGATCCTCAGAGATCGGGCCATGCGCATGGTGAGATGCTCCAACTCCGGCATTTCAGGAAATCTCTCCACTGAGGGCTTCAGAATGTACCCTCCCTCCAAGCCAACAAGGGTCAGTCGGCCCGAATCGGATCGCCCGGAGCGGGCAAGGTGGAGTGAGAGCTTCGGCTGGACTCCGGGAACAGCAATGTGCTGCCGGATCACCTGCTCCGCCAGCGCATCAAGATCTTTTGCTGAATAGGGAAGCTTGGGCGGCTGTGACGATCCAAACAGCTTCCGAGAACAGGAGGGATGGTAATCGGACACTCCGTCCCGGAGGGCCTCGAGACAGATTTTGCAGAACTGCTCACTCATGGCTCAACTCTTCTTTGACAGGCACGACACCCACCGCGCCAATGCAGTCACGGCAACAGGCCAATAGTAACCCCATCCGGTCCCGTGGGTTCAGTTTCCAAGTGCTTTCGGCGATATCGAGCAACCAACCTTCCGGGATCAGCCCATCAAAAAATGGAAAAAGCCTCTTGTCCTCGTAAGGTTCTTCCCGAAGAGGGAGAGACAAACTCACAGGCAGAGCATTCGGTTCCTTCAGGTAATTCTGATGGTAGGTGAAATGGTATCCACCCTCCATCTCCTCCAGAAGTCCGGCGGGACGATCATTCAGCAGAACTTCAGCTCTTCTCATTGCCTACCTCCTTGCGAAATGGCGCAGGCTCCATCCTGTGACCGAAGAGCGCCATCACCTGGTTGACCTTGTCGAGGCGAAGGGTTTGCTTCCCCTGTTCCAATTCACGAATGAACCTCAGTCCAAGCCCGGCCCGATCTGCCAACTCAAGCTGGCTCAAACCCAAGGCCTTTCGCTTGGCTTTCACGAACTGAATCAATGTGTCGTTCATAAATAAACCCGATAGGGTATAATTTTCTTTTTTAGATAATTATTATACCCGATAGGGAGTAGCAATGATTTATTTTAAGAAAACGCACCCTTTCGGGTATAATCGATTCAACCTAAAAGTTTACTTTAGAGGCATGAAATGAACTATGAGTTCATTTTATCACATCGTGATAAACAACATGATTTGGATAGCAGCAAGGCTCAGCCCGTAATCCAAAAAACCTCAAAGCATCCAAAGCGGCGATCGGTTTTCCTGAATGGATTGGTTACCGGCTAGGGGACCACGTTCACACCCTTGATTCCAAAAGCTTTTGCGGCAGCTAGCAAGTGACCGTCGTTGCTATGGATTTTCTTGAACCCATGTTGCACAGCACATGTCAGATGGAGCGCGTCTGCCGAGCGCAAATAGACCGACGGTGCTAATTTTCTGAATCGGTTCGTCACATCGGCGAGCAAATCCTGATTCACAGGTAGCCAGCTCCAGATCCCGTTCTCATCGTCCAGATCGAATTGTTTCCAGAGAAGGCGGTATTCAGCAGGAGTGATCGATTTCTGGCGAAGGTTCCGGTGAAAGGTGGCAGCCAGCTCGATACGACCGTACTCACAACAGGCTACCCTGCCGTCTTCAGCAGCGAGTTCCTTCACCTCAGGGCTTCCGTGCTCATTGAGATAGCACTTCGCCAAATAGGCCGTATCGAAATAGATCATCCCCTATCCCTGTCGTCTGAAATGAAGCGAGCCGAATCCATCTCTCGTCGCGGCATCCTCGCAAAACCCTTTACCAGCGGACGCTCAGCGAAAGACTTGCCGGCATCAGCCTCCGAAAACGGGATGATTTTGGCGACGGGTTGCTTCCTGTCGAGGACAACGATCCCGTCGCGGCGAGCCGCCTTGCGGACCCAGTCCCCAGTCTTCATGTGGAGATCTCTGATGGTGATGGCGATCATGTGCTCAAAGTGACACATTAAAACCATGCGGTCAATGGATGGATCTCTAACATGACGCAATAACGCGCCCCGGCGTGGGAAAGTTTGATAGTAGCCCTCCCCTTTATAGCGTGGAATCCAGAAAGCCTTGAAGAGTCAAAAAAAGACGTTCGGTTTTCCTGAATGGGTTAAGTGAGAGGACATGTCCACAAATCCACAGCGCACAAATGTCGAAGTCCTTCAATGCTCGCAGGAACTAGCAGAAGCCATCTGCCGTCTCATCACGGTTTGCTTGCCTAAAAAGGATGTACCGGAAGCACAGGATCACTCGGAATTCATCAACTCTAGGATGGCTGCAAGATGGCTCGGCATCTCATTACGGTCGCTCCAGCGATATGTTCAGACGGGACTCCTTCCTAGCTACAAACTAGGCAAACACCGTCTTTTCCGCCAAAGAGAGGTATTGGACGCAGTTGGCGCCAATCGCAGGGCATCTACCGCTGAAATTCTGAGGTGAAGGCCTTTTTTTGCTGAAAAACACCAAAATCAGAATCCCCCGGAGGATTTTACACGATTTTTACTCGGTTGGTGCTCCCGATTGGGAGCAATCGTATTCGAGCCCCGTCAACTCCGGTGGGATTTCCCCCCTTACTCAGCGACTTCCAGCGACTTCCAGCGACTTCCAGCGACTTCCAGCGACTTCCAGCGACTTCCAGCGAGTTTTATCGTGTCGTCGCGTTAATAAAGATCAGCGCCAGAACGAAGAACAATGCTTGGACTGCGACGCTGATCTTGTCGATCAACTGAGCTTTTCTGAATTCGTTGAGCTGGTGTTTCTTCTCCAGTGCGCCCTGGATGACGACCTGGATAAGTGAGGCGATGATGAGCAGGTAGAGGACCACATAGATTTTATCCATGAGGACGAGGTAGTTCACCTCGGGAAGATTCGAGGAGTACCCCTGCTCGAGAAAGACCGTTGTCAACAAGGCTGTTCCGGTCAACGCAACACGTGAAGCCAGTTGCGCGGGATGAAGCAGAAGAGCCGTCCATGTGGCCACAAGAATAATCACAACCGGAAGCATCATCTTCCAGAGGAAGAAGTTCACAGGCCTGCTGACCTCAACCTGAAACTGGATCGTCCCATAATCGGAGCCGCCAGAGCCAAGTCTCACATCCCCCAGATTCGTCGGATAGTGATGAATGCCTGCCGTACCCGTCCACCTCTTGATCGTCCATCCCGGTATATTCAAGTATGCGTCTAAACCGGAGTTTTTCTGATCGAAGCGATAGAGGAGTTTGTCGAGGGTAAAGGTGTTGTCCTCGATGGAAAGAGCGACGGTGTGATGTTCCAACGGAAAGCGCTTCAGACTAAAAGGCTGGAAGAAGCGTCCCTCGATCCGCAGGCACTGGTAGTGACGACCATCCGGGAAGGTGATGGGCTTCGGATAGGTCTTCACTTTGGTGAATCCCCATGACTCCAAATTATTTGAGAACTAAACGGTCTCGCTAGGATCCAGCTCCCCCCTCCAGACGAACCAGACATAAGCGGTCATGAAGTAGGTGTTGGAGTGGACATCGAGGTTATAGATCAGCGTGGGCCAGACGCCGATATCAACGAGTTCCGGGCTGGATGAGGCTACCGGGGAGTCGGCAGCAGCTTTCTTCGTCGAATCCGCGTTCAGGGATGCCGGAGAAGCTAGCAGGAGGAAATAAGCCGCCAGCAGCACAAGCCGGAAGGATGTCATGATTCGCATCGCTGATCCCTAGATGCTCGTCCAATCACAACGCAAGTCTTCCTTGGAGATGCGGCTACACCGACTGGAAGGCCATAAGGGCGTAGAAGTCGGTGTGATCCATGAAGAGGATCTCAGCCGGCTTAAATCCCGACCCGACAGCCATCCTATTCAAGGTGGCGATCTCTTCGGGAAAATCAGAACTGGTGACATGCTGCACGGCACCGGCCACTTCCTCGACGGAAAGAGCCTTCCATGACCACTCGGCATGATCCACCCAGCGGCCCATGTACGAGTCTCTGGATTCACCGGGAGTCAGGACGGGATCAAAGATCAGAACGGCTCCTCCGGGAGCGACTTTGTGGCGGAGTGCCCCGAAAAAGAATTCCTTCTCCTGACGGGAGAGGTGATGCAGCGAGAGTCCGATGTAGATGATGTCGTAGGCGGAAGGGAGCGTCCCGATTTCCAACATGAAATCACCCGGTATCAGGGAGATGGGCGCGGCGATCTCAGCGGTGTTCTCCCGCGCCAAATCAAGCGCGACAGGGGAAAGATCCATCCCTGTGTAGGAGGTGACGCCTCTCTCTTTTAAGATCCCGGCACTGAAAGCAGCATCACCGCATCCGAGATCGAGGAAACTGAACGAACGATTGGAATCCCTCACCCATTTATCCAGCCATGCTGTCAGAGCCTCTCTGGTCGAGCGATGGTAGAGGTAGTCATTGTCAACAATGCGGCGGTAGAGCGACCAGCCATTGAAGAATTCGCGGACATCCGCGGCATCGCGGTCGCTCCTTTTCATGACCTCATGGAGTTCCATCCGCAGAAGCTAACCTCTCCCTGCTTAAAAATCCACCACGGCACGCATCCCGACCACGAGGGCATTCCCGTTCTGCTGGGTTCCTCCGGGATGCATGATGTACTGAAGATCAGGCTGGATGGCGATCGCAGGGGCTAGTCGCATCGAGTAGGTGAGTTCGGCCACAGACTCATAACCGCAACCGGGGGCGCCGTTGTCCTGATAGCTCTGCTTACATTGGCACCCCATCTGCGCAAACCCAAAGGCGATCCCGAGCTTATCGGCATCGCGTGTCGGGATCAGTCCGGTGTAGGTGAGACCCAGATCGGTGTAGAAGCCGACGATGCTGTTCTGATCCGGAGAGAATCCGATACGGGCAAAGGAGGAGAGGCCATTCGAGGAGCAGGTGCAGGAAGTTGCCGGGGAACTCACAGGGTCCTTGCCGGCAGCGACATTCTTTTCGGAAGAAGCAGTGGCTTTTTCCTGAACGACAGAGAGCTTCTGGTCGATGATGGCGTAGAAGCCGTTGTTGTAGGCGCTGGAGCTTGGGGATCCGAAATTGAACTGCTCCTCTCCTCCCTGCGGCCCCTGTCCGGTCTGGAACCAGAAACCAGCCTTGGCGTAGCCGGGCAATCCTTTCGATGAGGCATCCTTGCACCAGTCGGCTTCAGCTTCGTTGATATTGAGAAGTCCTCCGGCCTGACCGAAGTTCCAATCGAAGCCGTATTTATTATCCTGCTGGGAAAACGGATTCCCCTGGGTGAAAGCGCTTCTGAGGGTGAGCCAGGAGGTGGGCTGAAGCGCCAGGCGAAGTCCTGGAGTCGCCATCGGGTAGGTGGGACCGCCGTTGGGCATGTTCATGGTAAACACGGGAGGCGGCCCGAAAGTGCTGTTAACAAAAAGATTCGCCGTATCGGAAACCATGAACTCGGTGTCGACGGGTATCAGACCTCCACGTAGGGAGACGACATCATGGAGCAGATTCTGCTGAAGCCAGAGCTCGTAACACCGAAAGGCCGGCTGGCCGGCGATACTGCTTGCCGTCAGGGAATTCCCAATGAATTTCGACGAAACATCATTTCCGTAGAGCCAAAGCCAGGTGTTCTTAAATGAAGCCCCCTCCCAGCCGACCGCTTTCTGAAGATCGATGGCGAGACCAAGGTTCAAGAGTCCGGAGTAGGTGCCACCCTGCATTTCCCCGCCCTTGGTATTGCCAAGAAGATCGGAGACGGACTGTAGCGAGAGAACGACGCCGTTTGTCTCAGCTTTCGGCCTGTAGCCAAGGAACTCTCCTGCGAGTCGCTCCTGGTTGAGAATATTGAAGGGATTGGAGAGATCGATCGGATCAGCATTCACCCACTCCATGGCCAACAGGCCACACAACAGGACAATTGAGGTAAAGCGGAGTTGCATGGACTTGGTTTCGATAAAGGAATACTCCCTAGGAATCCAGCCCTGTCTGGTGACAGATTTGTCAGCATCAATGCTTAACAGATAGGCAGGGGAAGCTTTTTGATTAAATTAGGATGACCTAGCCATGAAATTGTTTTGCTCGTTCCGAGTCCCACTCGCCCCGCTGATGATGGCTCTCGTAGGCCTTTCGCCTGCTCGTGCGGATCTGCGCGTGGCCTCCCTCTCGACGGTCACGACCGATCTGGCGAAGCAGATCGGGGGCAACCATGTCACGGTCGAAGGCATCATTAAGGCCGGTATCGATCCGCATGAGTTCGAGCCGACGCCCGGTGATGTGAAGAAAGTCGCTGACGCGAATCTCGTACTCCTGACAGGTAAGGGGATGGAGGGTTATCTCTCGAAGCTGGAGGAGGCCGCCGGAGGCTCTGCCAAGTTTGTGAATGTGGGCAAAGACATTCCCTCGCTCACCATGACCGAGCAGGGGAGGAAGGTGGAGGATCCCCACTGGTGGCACAGTGTGGAGAACATGAAAGGAGCTACCCGTGTGGTGGCGGAAGCCTTCGAGAAAGCCGATCCCTCCAATGCCCTGAGCTATGACAAGAACGCATCCGCCTATCTCGCTAAGCTCGATGAACTCGAGCGCTGGATCCGAGTAAAACTAGCCTCGCTTCCCCACGACCGCCGGAAACTCGTCACGTCGCACGATGCGCTCGGATACTTCGCCCGTGACTACGACTTCACCATCTATCCGGTGAAGGGGGTCAGCACCGCGGAGGATCCCTCTTCCCAGCACGTGAAGGAGATCATCGGGGTCATCAAGGATCAGGGGGTGAAAGCGATCTTCTTCGAGACCATCGAGAATCCGCGCGCCGTCCAGCAGATTGCCGATGAGACGGGTGCAAGGGCCGATGCTTCACTCTACTCCGACGGACTCGGCGAGACTGAAGGCAACACCTACGACTCGATGATGAGGCATAATGTGTCGGCCATCATCGAGGGGTTGAAATAAGGGCCAGGTAATCGTGCGCCCAAAATCCGTCCTAGTAGCGTTGGGCCTACTGGCTCTTGTGGCGATCTCATCATCTATCCATGCTGACGCGCTTCCGCTGCTGCAACCGAAGGTGGGTGATCCGGTCCTTCAAGAACTCATGGGGGGATGCTCACTCCGCTGTGCCTTCTTCTGGGAGACGCTTGCGGGGAGCTCAGCCTCCTCGCTGAAACAGGCCTCCGAACTCTGCGACGATGATGCGACGACCTCGTGGATTTCCTCCTCTTCCGGACCGGGAGAGATCATCCGTTTCCACATTCCCAAAAAACTTCCCAAGGATTGCCGGGATACCCCGTTTTACGGGATGAATATCGCCAACGGGGTGATCAGAACACTCGAGGAATTCCGCGGCTATGCACGAGTCAAAACGATGACACTTAGTGTGAATCACAAACAGATCACCCGCCTCCTTCTTGCAGACACTTGGCGTTGGCAGGACTTCCACTTCGAGGATGTCATGCTCAATCAGGGTGATTTGATCGAATTGACGATTGATGAGATCTATCCGGGCAAGACCTCACAACAACCCGGCATCACCGAGATCGTGCTGCAAGGAGCGCACTAGAGCAGTAAAAACGATCTAACGGCGACCGAAACCAAACAAGCGTCCGATGCCCCCCTTTTTTGGGGAAGCTTCTGACTGACGCTGTTCGGAATTGCCATCTCCTTCACGCCGCCGGGATTGACCGGCATGGCGCGATCCGGAGGAACGAGGAGCACGCACTTCACCCGGCTTACGCGGAGGACGGCGATTTCCACCAGCACCCCTCTCACGGGGAGGTGCGGGGGCCTTATCATCGAATCCCTCAGCCTTCACACGAGGGATTCCCCTGCGAGTAAAGCGTTCCAGGGCACGCAGGGCATCGTCGTCCTCCTTGGAGACAAAGCTGATCGCCTCGCCCACAGCCTTGGCACGACCAGTGCGACCAATGCGATGGACATAATCCTCATGGTGCGGAGGGAAGTCATAGTTCACGACATGAGTGATCCCGTCGACGTCGATGCCGCGCGCGGCTATATCCGTGGCCACAAGAACACGGATCTTTCCATCGCGGAATTCATTAAGGGCACGGAGGCGCTGGTTCTGGGAACGGTTGGAATGGATGGTTCCCGTCGTGATACCGGCTTGCTCGAGGCGCCGAGCAATGCGGTCGGCTCCATGCTTGGTGCGGGTGAAAACGAGCACCATGTTGAGAGCCCCGTTCTGAAGCAGATGGAGAAGGAGACCCGGCTTGAGATGCTGGGGGATCTCATAAACCGACTGGGTGACGGTGTCGGCGGGATTGGAACGGCGGCCGATCTCAACCGTCTCGGGCTCCTGCAGGAACTCACCGGTGAGTTTTTCGATCTCGCGGGAGAGCGTGGCGGAGAAGAAGAGGGTTTGACGCTTGCGAGGCAGGAGCTTCACGATCTGTCGGATCGCGGGGACAAATCCCATGTCGAGCATCCTGTCGGCCTCGTCGAGCACAAGGAACTCGATGTGGGCAAAGGCTTTTTCCCTGCCACGGATCAGGTCGAGAAGGCGTCCCGGCGTAGCCACAACGAGATCGGCTCCCTGCTCGAGCGCCTTGATCTGGGGACGCTCGCTGACCCCCCCGTAGATCGTGGCCACCGTGAGCGGCATATGCTTGGCGTAGGCTCGGACATTCTCCTCGATCTGGACGACCAGTTCGCGGGTCGGAGCGATGATGAGGGCGCGGATACCCTTGGAGGGAGAACTGGCCAGCAGTGAAAGGATCGGCAGCGTAAAGGCTGCGGTCTTGCCGGTACCTGTCTGAGCGATGCCGATCAGATCCCTACGCTGCAGCACGAAGGGAATAGCAGCAGCTTGGATCGGGGTCGGTTCGGTATATCCGGTCTCCTGAACGGCTTTGAGAATCGCGGCGTCAAGGCCGAGTGAGCGAAAGGGCATTCCCCAGCAAAGGGAGAAAAGCCTTCGTGGAAAAGCTTAAACGGGAAAACTGGCTCTACCCGACCTGGCCAAACGCTAGGCCGGAGCGCGCGTTACTTATTCTCCAACTGGTGGAGCTTCTCTTTGGATTCCAGCTTGCAGGCCGTAAGAACGATATCTCCGACCTTGACCTCCTTGAAATCTCCCTTGATGGCAACCTTCTGGTCAACAGAGAGATAGGCATCCTGCGAGAGGATGTTACCGCTGCGATCGCGATGGAGAATGGTGGCCGAAGAACCATCCTGGGAGATTTGGATTTCCGAGTTAGCGGGAATCGATCCATAAAGAAAATTTGCCTTCACTGCGGGGAGGCTCCCCGAGGAATCCTGCATGGTGACAACGAGCACCTTGTTCTCGCCGCTTCCTTGGCTGAGGGCGGAGACACGACCGATCACGGTGATGCGCTTGCCAGAGTACTTGCCGATTGCAGCGTCGGGATGTGCGGCAAAGTCGCCGGCGATCACCTTGAGGCGAACAGCCCTGTTCTCAGGAAGAGGCTGGAGGTACGAGGCCGCATCCATCTTCGCAATCTTTGTGGTCGGGAAGTCCTGAGCAACCACGGTGGAGACACAGAGCAGGGATGTGAGGAGAAGAAGTGTTCGGGGAGTAATGTTCATCAGATCATCAGTACCAGAGGCAGACAATCATCGGGAAGCCGAAAGCTTCTCAGCAGCGTCCGAGTCGATAATGTTTCCGTCTTTAAACAAGCACTCCATTCCTGTTGGATTAATGGATGTCGTTTTTTCAGCAACTCCTGAGGCATCCCTACATGCTTGTCGGCATCGGCGGAGCCTTGGGTTCGGTCGCCCGTGCTGGCATGACAGACCTAATCACCCGCTGGATGGGCAATAAGTTCCCCTTCGGCACGGTCGTGGTGAACATCACCGGAGCTCTGATCATGGGCCTGATCGCCGGCTATGGGGAAACCGAACCCGGGAAGCTGATCTTCTCACCGGCAACGCGGACCTTTCTCATGATCGGAGTTATGGGCGGCTACACAACCTTTTCTTCATTCAGCCTTCAGACGTTCCTGCTCATGGAGCAGGGGAACTGGACCGGGGCATTCCTGAATGTGGTTCTGTCGGTTCTTCTGTGTGTGGCCGGGATCTGGCTTGGTTTTTCAATCATCAGGGCCTGCCAATAAAGTTATTCGGTGAAACTGGGGGAGGTTGCCTGCAGAGAGGGCAAGGGAAATTCCCTAGTTTGGAGTGGCTCGTCGCAAGACAATCAGACACTCTTCTGCGCCGTGCCTGCCCATTGCCCAAAAAACTCCAACCGTTCAGGAGTCACCCTGACGGAGCTGCTTGTCGTCTTGGCGGTGATCGCTGTCCTCGTCTCGCTTGCTCTCCCGGCATGGAGGGCCATCACCCGATCTCATGCGAACAATGCAGCCATAAGCCTAGCCATGGGAACGCTGGAACAGGCACGCTTGGCATCAGTCTCCGGCAAAAAGGAGGTCTGGGTGGTATTGAGAAATGAAGAGGCACTGAAAAAAGGTTCCCTTCGCATCGTCACTCGTGATGGAAAGGAAGTTTCGGCCCTTCAATCCCTCGTAGCACTAGGCAACTGGATTCAGCTTCCACGGGGAATCACCTTCCAGACCGGAGAAGGGACCCTGATGGATCAAAACCCGCCGGCCGAGGTGATCGCCACCGCACTAGGTGGGTCGCCCTCCCAAGGACTCTCATTGGGAGGTGTGATGTTCCAGCGCTCCGGGAGAATCGGCATTCCCCAACAGGGAGGACCCGGTCTTTCCCTGCGCCTTAAGAATGACACGGGACCTCTCCCCTCGTCACTCGAACTTGCCCGGGGAAGCGGGCGTGCCAATCTGAGGAATCTCTAACCAGCAAGCCATGAGAACGAAGAACAGTGGCTCGAGACGAGGCTTACAGGCCTTCACCCTTGCCGAGATCCTGGTGGCACTTGGTGTTTTTTCCGTCACGGCATTTGCACTGATCGCGCTCTTCTCCTTCACGCATAAGACAGAAAGCGACGCCAAGGAGGAAACCCAGGCCACCCTTATCGCCTCCGACATCATGGAGGGTCTCACCTTCGGTAAGGATCCCTCAACCCTTTATCTGGCGACGTCTATGAGCAATGGGATCCCGGTCTGGGAAATCATCCATCCCCAGTCATCGACCAGTTGCTGTGTTGCCTACGGAGCATCGTGCGAACCGATACGTCTAATTTCCGATACCGAAGCAACCAATCCCCTCCGTGAACCGGAGATCACCGCCCTCGCCTGGCTAACACTGAGCCCAAAACACTCCACCCCCGGCATGGTGACAGTTGAGGTTCTGGTTGCAACACCTCCTTCGGCTCCGGCATCTGGGCGCACGATCCATCGCTACGCAAAGCTTCTCACGATCCCATGACCAAGCGATCTGATCAGCGTGGTGAGCGGCGCGGCGCACGTCTCCTGGACCTTGAGGGTTTCACTCTGCTGGAGGTTCTTGTGTCCTCGGCGATCCTCCTTGTCCTGATGCTCCTCCTGCTCGGCATGGGCGATGGAGCCTCGAGGATCTGGCGGGATGGGGAAGGCAGGCGCGAGGCACAACGTGAGCTCCGGGGCGCCCTACAGATCATCTCAGAGGATCTGCACTCGGCGGTGATTACGACCAATACCGAATCGCTTGCGATCAGTAAGGTTGAAGAGGGGCGCACCCAGTCTCTCTTTTTTCTGGTTTCTCATCCGAGTGATCGGAGGCACGCCGAGATCAAGGGGGACCTCTGTGCTGCTGGATACTTTCTGGCGGCCGACCCCAAGGAGAGCGGATGCACGAATCTCTACCGCTTCCATGCCTCCGGAGAGACGGTTGCTCAGGCGGTGGAAGATGACTCGCTTCAAGAACTCTATAGGGAAGCCTCACCCGAGAACGCCTCCACGACGGAACTCCTGGCGAGAAACATCGTTTCCCTTCGGATCGTTCCGCTTCCCGTCAAGACCTCCCCCCCCGAACTACTGGAGGTCACCCTCTCCGCCATCAATGCCCGGACCGCTCATCTCATCGCCTCGGAGCCCAAGGCGGCGGAACGGAATGCGCGTCTACTGAGAGAGCGTGCGCAATGGTCGACTGGGATCATTCATCTTCCCACCTCTCGTGATGTGATTCCGCTGCCCTGATGAAAAACATTCCTTTCAAATCATCATACTCTCAACGATTTCGGCATTCAGGAGGCTCTGCCATCATCGCGGTGCTCAGTCTGATCGGACTACTCACCATCCTGCTAGTTTGCCTTCTCCAGAGTGTGAGGATCGAGCGCTCCAGCAGCGCCGTTAGCTCTGCCGAAGAGCAGGCTCAGTTGAGTGCCGAGTCGGGCATCGCCTCGGCACAGGAGCTCTTGCTGATCGCGACCTCGAACCGTCCCGCCTATCTGGTTGGCCTCCCTGCACACAAAGATCATGCACAGGAACATGAGGAGCAACAACACGAAGAAATTACTCCTCCGCTGCTGCTGGGAGCCTCCAACCTAATATCCAGCAACCAGATTCTTCCCCTGTTTTCCTTCGACCTCAAACAAGCAGCATCCTTCCCAAAGCTTACCAACGGAACCTTGGAATCACTTCTTGAGGAGCGTTCTTCCAGCAATCCCGCGGTGGCGGTGGATCTGAATGACCCATCCTTGGTCGGCATCTCCCTCGATACGAACTCAGCAAAAGGCACGAATCAGCCAACGCCACGCTCACCCGGGATAATCGCAGCTGATGGTAGCTACCCGGCTCTCTGGCAGTCGCTTCACGACAGCGAGGGAAAAGTCATTGGCCGATATGCCTTCGTCATGACTGATGAGTCGGCCCGTTTAAACCCGGCCCTTCACCTTGGCAATGCGCGCACCGATCCTACGAACTGGGATCATGGTCCGGGCGACCTCCCGTTGACCAATGGGATGGCAGATCTTCCCGATGTGCAGGAGGCTCTGGAGTTGCGTCATGTGGCTGAAACTCTCCCCACGGAAGGGAGCTTCGAGACGGCCTTCTCCTCCTCGGAGGAGTATCAGCAGAAACGATCTCTTCTCACACGCGATCCCTGCCTCACTCCCGATCTCATTCCGGCAACCCTGCCTGAGGGTGGACTACCCAAGTACAATCTGAATGATCTGGCCACCAATCCGGCCTGGGGAACAACCCCCTATGATCGTGCCACGAACATTGCCCGGATCATCGACAAAAACCTCCCTAAGTTTAAACAACGGGATCCATCATTGGCCAAGAAAGGCGGCGATCCGTTCCTCTACCTGACGCGTCTTGCCTGCAGCATTGTCGACTATATCTCCAACACCTCGGGCCCCACAGGGGCTCCGGGAGGTGAGCCATCCGGACGCGATCTTGTCCCCTACGTGACTCAGATCGCCGAGAAATGCACGCGCACGGCGTTTATTACCAACAGTGCTACCAACAGCACCACGATCGAGAGCCAATTCTTTGTCGAAGTCTGGAATCCCACCACCGGAGTCATAAAGGGGGGAACACCCCGTCTGGTGATCGGGAACAGGGCCTACGTGCTCTTCGGAACAGCCAAGGAGACACCATTTGCAAAATATGATGAAACGGCCTCCGTGACCCGGGACCTGCGCCCTAATGAATTCGCCGTACTAGCCTTCAAGCCCGAGTCCCAAACCTGGACCTCACCCACCCCTCCCGGCACCAATGAACCGTGCTGGAAGGATGGACCCACCGGCAACGAAAACAATGCCCATGAGTACTTCGAGTTCTCGTGGAATGGGAAGTTGGTCGACATGACCCGCCGCTCCCCGGATACCTCCAATAAAGAGCAGGGAGGACTCAAGCATCTGGCACAGCAACTGCTCAACGCTCAACCTCGTTGGCAATGCCTCACCATCCCAACCTATTCGGGAAAGGATGGCGAACCGGATGAATCCTCCGAGGCACTGAATCCTGGAAAATACCGTTTTGTTGGTGATCCTCGCGCTACCTTCCTCACCTCCTACAACTGGGTTCCGATCACGACCTATCAGGAAAACACCCTCTGGAACGGTGTCGTACCCGGAGGGGTGCTCAACAAGGGGATGATCCTGGATCCGAAGAATACCTGGAAAAGCCGTGATTGGATTCCCGAGAACCCTGCGATCGGGAACCGCCCTGCCACAGTCGATCAGATGCCGGATCAGATCCCTTCATCCTATCGCGACGGAATCGATGGCAAGACGGCTCCCTTTGTCATGCGAAAGGGCGCTATGGTTTCGCTGGCGGAATTGGGAAATGTTTTTGAACCGGCCCAGATTGATGATCAGGGCACAGCGCTGAACCCGAGCCAGCCAGGCGTGCTCACCTGTAGTGCCGGGGGTCGCACCCTCCGGATCGGCCAACCGGAGTTCCAATTTGCGGGAACCAACAACTGGGATCTCCCCGGGAAGCGGGCCATCGAACTCCTGGATCTCTTCACCGTTGCCGACGAGGGGAGACGTCCCCCGGCCAAGGATACTTCTACGGACACCAACCAACTCGGAACCAATGCCGGCATTCCCGGGCGTATCAATGTGAACACCGCCCCTCATGCAGTCCTGACCTCACTCTTCTACGGAATAGCGGTCACCTCGGACCAACGAGCCACAAACTCGCGGATCGATGCCCGGGCTGCGGATGAACTGGCCACTATCGTGGAGACAAATCGCCCTTATCAGAGACTCTCCGACCTCTATCCACTCACGACAAATCTCGTGAATGCCCAGACCTACACCTCCGTTCTTTTCGGTAATGTTCGCGGCAGTTCGCCCCCCGCCGCAGATGCGTTCGACAGGGCAAGAGAGGAAGCCTTTGGCAAGATGATCGGTCACTGCGTTCTGCAAACAAGAGTCTTCCACCTCTACGTGATCGGTGAGTCTCTTGATAAGCATGGGAAGACCATGGGGCGCGCATTGATGGAGGGTCTTCTCAGGTTGGAGCCCGATGCCCGAGGGCGCCTGATTCCATCACTTCACGACATCCAGTGGCGTTGAGCCTGAACTCATCCATTCCAAATCAATGATCGTTCTTGCTTCATTTCTTCTTGTTGCCCAGGCGGCGCTCCTTCCCTTGGCACCCGGCTCTCCCACCGCCTCTGCTACTATTTTCTCGAAGGGTTCATCGGGAGAATCTCACCGGCATCATCACCTCTCGCCCACACCGACTCCCACTCCTGAGGTCAGGGTCACCATCGTGAATGCCACCAGCGTTCCCTCAATCGCACTCGGTGTTGGTCTCAGTTCGGTTCCATCTCGTGGTCATGACCTAGGCACTGAAAGCATCCCCAGCGGTCTTAGATCCACTAGAAACTCCAGAGTCACCAATATTCCTATTGCCTATCCCGACTTCCACCAGGGGGAATGGACTGCCAACCACGCGATCAGCACACCGGAGGTCCAGTACGCGGTACATGGCACCAATGGCCCTCTCCTTGCTCTCCAAACCATCCACTTCAAACCACTCTCCAGCCAATACCTCCTCTTAACGGGCGATCTCAGCACTCAGGGCCCAAAGGAAAAACTACCGCAACTCCTCGGAGAAACAGCACCCGCTGGGAGCTACCCCCCAAACATTCAGTTCCATGTCATCCCCTACACCCTTGTCACTCCCGACCCATGCCATTACAGGATCGTCAATGCCATGCCGCGGAAAACGCTCCTTCTCCGCAGCCCCGCCTCCGGAAACAGACCATCCCAGCAGCTTGCCTATCTGGCTCCCGGAAATAGCGTCCTGCTAGTGCGTCAGCCTCCCTGTGTGAAGTATGAGGCCGTGATCGACGATCAAACGATCCCGCTTGAGATCGAACAGGAGGGAGCTGAGGGGAACTGTCTGATCCCCTTCTTCCTAAGGAATGGAAAACCTGACTTTGTCCGAGTGTTTGAAGATCCCTAGAACACTTCCGCCCTGCCCGAATCCATGACGAGCCGTGCCAGCATCTTCCGGCGTGCATCACCGCCCAGATCCGTCATTCTTTAGCCCATGTCCCAAGTCTCCTATGCCCTCTGAATTCAGCAAGTCGCTGCGACGACTCTCGGAACACTGCGCCATTCCGGGACTGATTCGCTATGTGGTGCTCTTTAACGCACTGGTCTTTATCCTCCATCTTCTGGCCCCCGGGTTTCTTTCGGTTCTGGAACTCAACCCGGCGATGGTTCTTCACGGGCAGGTCTGGAGACTTATTACCTGGATCTTCATCCCTGAGACACTGAGTCCGTTCTGGATCTTTTTCTCGCTCCTTTTCCTGCTGTATCTCGGCGACGGATTAGAAACTGCCATGGGGGCGGCGCGACTGACCTCCTTTTATTTGTGCGGCATCCTGCTCTGCACCGTGGTCTCTTTCGCATTTGGCTTATCGGGAGAGGGTGCATCCATCGGTCGTGCCAACACCTTCTTGAACCTCTCGCTCCTCTTGGCCTTCGCGACCGTCTATCCTGACTTCAAGGTCCTCGTTTTCTTCATCCTTCCGGTCAGGATCGCCTGGCTCGCCCTCTTTAGTGCCGTGATCATGATCCTTTCGGCATTAGGGCAACCGCTTATCGTGGCAGCGACTTTGGGAACCGCTTTTCTGAACTACCTATTATTTTTCCATGCCGAGCTGAGATCTCATCTTGGGATTCTGAAAAGCGAAGCTGCCAAATTCTCCGGCCCACCTTCCCGACGCAATCCTGCAGGCCCCAAAAACCTGTCGGTCGAAACCCTTCATCGATGCGAGTCCTGCGGCAAGACCGAGGTCAGCCATCCGGATATTGATTTCCGTGTCACCACAGATGGGAAAGAATTCTGCAGGGAACACCTACCCTCAAAGCCCTAGGGAATTCAACGGGCCGAAAAAACAATCCGGGTTCCCTCCTCGGTTCTACGAACCGGAACTCCAAGAACCTCGCCAATCATGGTTTCCTCGAGAGTTGCGGCAAGAGGATATTCCCTCATCAGAGCGGCGTAAGGATTATGATACTCGTGGATCTCCCATCGCTCTCGGGCAATCGAGAAAACAACCATCCTCTCCTCCCTGTCGCGTAACCGGACCAAGGCACGCACCCTTTCGTTGATGTACCCAGAGGAAATCATCCCACGGTAGCGCTCGGCCTCTGTACGGTAATAGAGTACCAGCAGTTTTTGCGGGGCGGTTGCACCGAAAAGCTTTCCAGCATCACGTAGAAGAGCCAGGGAGAGCCCGAGACCCGGCTCTGCAAAGAGACGCTCTCCGGATTCGGCGAGCCTGTAGAACATCAGAGGCCGCCCTTTGGGAGCGGGCTGCCTCCAGGTAGTCAGATACCCTTCGGAGGCAAGCGTCACGCAATGCGACTTCACCCCCATGTAGCTCATCCCCAACTCGGTTGCGATCTGCTTTACCCCAAGCCCATTGTGGGATCGCTTGATGAGATCCAGTACCGCCAATCGCGCTCCCTGCCCCGCGCCAAAGACAAGACTCTTCCTCATCAGAACAGCTCTCCTTGGGCTGAAGGTTGAGAGTTTGGGAATGAGGCATCGGGATGGGGAGGTAGGGAATCAGGGATAGGGGCTTGGTGGTCGGGGATTTTAGCGAGTGTTGCCTCGCGCTCCACTTCTGCGGTCAGGGAGCGGAATTCACAGTCACGCAATGCCTCGATCAGTTCGGGATAGCGTGGCCTCACTTTCATGGAGGCAACAGGCTCAGGAAGAGGTAGGTCAAGATCGAGTGCCACCATCTGACGGTTTTGAAGGATTAGTTCCCGGGCCGCATTGACTTTTTCGGCAACCTTGGGATCCAGAGTCTGCGAGGCAAGAATCACATCGAGCGATCCATACTGATTAATCCATTTTGCGGCGGTCTTGCCACCCACACCCGGAACTCCCGGGATGTTGTCGGCGGAATCCCCTGTCAGCGCGAGCACATCAGCAATCAATGCCGGATCCACTCCCCACTTGGCACGCACATCCTCGACACCCAGCAGCTTGAATCCTCCATTCCCCTCGCCCACGTCAGCTTTTGCGGTGGAGTAGATTGAGACCCCATCGCCAACCATCTGGAGGATATCTTTATCGTTAGTGGCAATGACCGACTCAATTCCCGATCGGGAGGCTTCCACCACATAGGAAGCGATCAAATCATCGGCTTCATGGTTCTCAAGAAAGACACTGGCCACCCCAAGGAGAGGAACGATCCGCTGGATGGGTTCCTGCTGAGCCTCGAGATCATCAGGCATCTCGTCACGGTGCTGCTTGTACTCAGGTTGAAGCTGAGTGCGACGCTCGGGGAGACCAGCATCCCAGACGACCGCCGCGTAGTCTGGCTTCAGATCCGAAAGCATCCTACGCAGTGCTTTCACAAATCCATAAATAGCATTGGTCGGCACTCCTTTGGAATTCGTTAGCCCCCGAATAGCAAAGAACGATCGATAGAGATAATAATGCCCATCCACCAGGAGGATGCGGCCACCAGACGCATTTTTTCCATCGCTTGACTCGTTGAATGCGTGACTCATTTTCAAAGAGTATTTTTCAGAGACCTCGTCCCCTTGATCAGGGATGCGGAACGGGCGGAGGGGTCGGGGTGGGTTGACTGACGGAGAAGCCTCCGGTCTCGGGTAGCGGCCAGTCGTCCGTGCGGAAGGGCGAAAGAGGGAGCCCCTTGGCATTGAAGAGATTCACATCAGGCATATCGGCCCATGCATAACGGACGGCCGCGGGTTTTGGAACCGAAGGCGAAGATACCCTCACCTTGTCGCCCTCAATCACCACATCAGCAAAGACAAACTTCCTGTCCTCTCCCGCCACCGTGAATCCCTTAGGCACGCCTCCCTCTGCCTTCAGTGCTCCGGCGGCATGATTGATTGAGACCACGCATTGACTCCCCTTCAACTCGAGCGACTTGAAGACCGGGCACTCCTCATCACCTCCCTGGCCATAAACTTGGGAGAGTGCGAGATTGAGGGCTCGTTGAGCCGCCGGCTCTTTTTTCAGGTAATGCACATTCGTCTCTCCGAGATCCTCGGTGACAATCAGTGCCGTATGAGGCGTCTTGGCGACCGCCTGGAGCTGGGCCTCCTGCACCACGGCGATACCACTCGCCTCATTCGGATCGGTCTGCGGCTTGCGGTTGCGTGCCAATTGGAAAACAAAGAAGGGTAGATTCGGTTGACCAAAAGCCGTACGCCATTCCGCAATCAAGATGGGCAGCATCTGGCCGTAGGTGTTGGCGATGCCGACATAGGAATTATTTTCCCCCTGATACCAGCAGACGCCGCGAAAGCGGAGCGGGAGCAGCGGATGGATCATTCCGTTCCAGAGAACAGCTGGACCACGGTAATCACCGGGCCAACCCTTGGGCGGTTCGGGTGATGGCTGGTGGTTCTGGGCTGCCGCAGCTTTGTCACCGAGGTACTTGTCGTAGGCGGGTTGGAGTTCGGCTTTCTTTTTCTCGTATTCCTGCCGCGCGATGTCCGGGTTGTTCCAACGATCGCTCTGCGACCATGGGCCAGAACGAAGTCTCTCCACCGGCATCCAGGCCTGGATGGTCGTGCCACCGTAGGAATCGTTGAGAATGGCCACGGGAACCTTGAGTTCTTTTTGCAGTTTATCTCCGAACCACCACCCGATTGCCGAAAAGAACTTCATGGAGGGATCTCCCGAGAGCACCCACTTGGCATTAACATCTGATACAGGCGTCGACTGGCTGTTATGAGGAATCGTGCAGAGACGGAGGAGTGGGTTCGTCGTGGTACAGGCATTGGTTCCACCCTCACTTCGGCCGAGCGCCCACTCCATATTTGACTGACCGGAACAGAGCCAGACTTCGCCGACCAGCACATCGTTGATGGTGACCTCATTACTCCCTTTCACGGATAAGGTAAGCCCCACGACCGAGGCCTCCATCGCGGGTAACTCTGCCTTCCACGATCCCGAAGCATCGGCGGTGGTCTCGGCGTGCTTACCAGAGAAATCGACCGAGATTTTTTCGCCCGAAGCGGCCCATCCCCACACAACCACAGGCATCTGCCTCTGCAGGACCATGTGGTCGGCAAAGATCGCCGGCAGCTTCACGTCGGCATGGAGCGGGAGAACCGAGGTAAGCAGAAAAAGGAGAACAAAGAGACGGGGGGAAGCGTTCATTGGCCCATCCTACCTTCGCTCTCTCCCCATCCGCAATAAACGTTGTGTTTAAAACACGAAGATTGATGCGTTCTCCCAATCTCATCACTATGAAACTCCCCCCATGAAGTTACCAATTCTCAGCGTCCTGTTGCTTCTTGTTTTCGTTTCGCTATCCCTCCGGGCCGATGAACCGGTTGATCAAACCTTGCAAGGGGGCACCTTCCAACCGACCTCGCAATCTTTCAAGACCTACCAATGCCCCGAGTGGTTCAAGGACTGCAAGTTTGGGATCTGGTCGCACTGGGGCCCTGATTCGGTTCCCGGCCGGTTTAACAACTACGCCCACGACCTCTGGCATCAGGGTAGCGAGGAGTACAAATGGCACATTGAGCATTACGGCCATCCCTCGAAGTTCGGATACAAGGATGTGATCGAGTCGTGGAGAGCTGAAAAATTTGATCCGGATGCCTTGGCAGCAAAGTACAAGGCCGCCGGTGCCAAGTACATTGTCGCCCTCGCAACGCACCACGACAACGTCGACTGCTTCGACTCCACCTACCACGAGTGGAATTCCGTGAAACATGGCCCCCACAAGGACATCGTCGGCCTTTGGCGTGATGCTACGCTCAAGGCCGGACTCCGTTTCGGCGTCTCTTCCCATGCCGACAACCGTGGCTGGAATTACATGTATGGAGCCCAACTCTCGGATACCAACGGCCCACTGGCCGGCGTCCCCTATCAGGGCAAGGATCTCTCCCTAGTCAGCCTCTACAACTCACCAACCAATGAAAAGGCCAAGCCGAGTCAGGAATGGCTCGATGGATGGGAGAAGCGCCACCTTGAGCTAGTGGAAAAATATACTCCTGACTTCCTCTTTCTGGACGGCGGCATTCCCCATGGGCAACTAGGTATGAATGTCATCGCCAATTACCTGAATCTCAATGCCAAGGAGCATCACGGCATTGAGGAAGGAGTCGTCACCACCGGAAGCCTCCTACCTTACCGCGAACGCGGAATGTACCCCACCCTGCAGGAAAAACCCTGGCTCGATGTCAGCTCGATCTCGGGATGGTTCTACATGAACCACAATCCGCATTTCGACTCTCACTCAAACATTAAGAATGCGCCCACTGTTATTCACACACTCGCCGACGTGGTGAGCAAGAACGGTAACCTCCTGATGAATTTCCCGCAGCGCGGCGATGGAAGCCTCTATCCCGAGTGTGAGCAGGTGCTCGAGGAACTCACCAAATGGATGCCGATCAACGGGGAGGCAATCTTCAACACCCGGCCTTGGACTACGTTCGGGGAGGGACCGACCCAACTCAATCCGAAGGGGATGAATGAGCTGATGCATCCAATGACCTGGCAGGATATCCGCTTCACGCAGTCGAAGGATGGGAAGACCCTCTACGCGATCGCCTGCGGTATTCCGCAAGGTCCACTGACCATCTCTTCACTCGGTTCGATCTCGGATCTAATTACGGCGGTCAACCTCCTTGGCTCTTCGGACAAGATTGCTTGGAAAGCAGATCCTACGGACCTCGTCATCCAACCCTCGACAACGTGGCCCTGCGCCCATGCCGTGGTCTATAAAATCAGCCTGAAATAGGATTCACCTCATTCTTTAACCCCAATGAACATGAAAAAGATCTCCCATCTCCTGATAGCGTTGGCCTCTCTCCTCCCTTTGGAGAGGCAAGGATTCGCTGCGCAGCCTGATCCGGAAGTCGATCGCATCTACCAGTATTTCGCTCCCTCGGAAGCTTCCAAGGATCGTCCAAATCTCGGGATGTATCTCTGGATCCCTCCGAATACGCCGAAGATCCGGGCGGTCATGGTTGCGATGCACAATGGACTTCCGATCAACATCCTCCAGAGCGCCCCGGTGCGTGAGGTCTGCCGGAAGCATAGCATCGCCCAGATCCTGATCACACCATGGGCGAAGGATATCGGCAGCGTCATGATGAAGGATAACACCTACGACGTGACCGACCCCGCCCGGACCGCGATGTACGATTCCTACATCAAGCGACTCGCCGATCTGTCGGGCCATCCCGAACTCACCAACGCCCCGATCGTGCCGCTGGGTCACTCGGCCGTCTGTGGATTTCCCTTTGAAGCCGCGATCCGTAATCCCGCGCAATGCCTTGCCAGCATTCCGATCAAGGCGGGACTCCCCGACGTCTACAGCTATTTCGGTCCAGGGGGAAAGGCGATGCATCCCGACGCATCGATGTACTTGAGCAACATCCCCATCCTCTTCGTCACCTCCGGCAGTCAGGAGACCGTCTCCTGGAGCGCTTACCCGCACGCCTACGGGACGTATCTGAGGGCTTACCGCAACGATCAGGACACCAACGCCGGCACGACTTACCAGCCTCATAACGAGCTCTTCAGCGGTTGCTGGGAGATGACGAGCGGTCACTTCGACATGTCGCCGCGGAACTACCAGTTCGTGGCCGACTGGTTGGACGCCATCGCCTCAGCACGACTCCCCGAGAAGGCGGGAGCCCCCTTAAAAACCATTACCCTCAAGGATGGCTGGCTGATGAATTCGAAAATCCCAGCCGCAGGAGAGCTCCCGAAGGATTATCCCATGCCTGCTCCCTATCTTGAGTACAAGGGCCACCGCAACGAGGCGCTCTGGTTCCCGAACGAAGCGCTTGCCCGCAACCAGTTCGACCTCGGCATCACCGAGCCCCGGAAAAAGATCGAGATGTTCACCTTCCTCGACCCTACGAATCAGCCGATCAGTCTCGCCATGGGACTGATGGCCCCGATGACGAATCCTGCGGCACTCCTGCACGACGACGGACTCTTCACACTCACCACCCACCGGCTGACAACCCCGCCGGAGATCTGCACGGTTTCAGAAAAGGATCGCAAGGCCCATCCCGAGATCCCGCTGACCTATACGAATGTCGCCTTCCCCGGAATGACCAACCTTCCGACAAGTGATCTGCCCCTCGAATTCAACGCCCATGGCGGAGCCTTCCAACTGGTGAAGAGCGAACAGTTCAAGGATGAGCGGGGCGTCACCGAGTCGCGTCTAACACTAAGACTGAAGCGCCACCGCATCGATCCGGGTGATGGATTCAACATGTCCTTTGTCCGTGTCTATCACGAGGGGGACAAGGATTTCGCTGCCGCCGGACGCACCTGCCAGATCTCCCTCTCACCTTCCGATGCGCCGATGATGAAGAGTGCAAAGCCTCAAACCATCGATTTTCCTACCGTGGCGGATGCTCGTGCGAATTCCTTGAAGATCGAACTCCATGCCAAAAGCTCCGCCGGCCTGCCGGTTGATTACTTCGTCATGAAGGGACCCGGTATCATCCGTGACGGAGCCTTCATCCCGATGGAGGTGCCAGCGAGCGCCACCAACCCGATCGAGGTCACGGTTGGCGCCTACCAGGTCGGCTCCTTCAAGGAAAAGGATGGGGTGAAGCCATCAGCCACGGTCTTCCAGACCTTCCACCTGATTCCCTGAAAATCCCTGACCAGAGTTTTCGGATTTGCTGATGCGATCGCAGCCTTTATCAGTGGGTTGCAGATAGGGCACCGAACAACACGCACACCTACAGAAGGATAGCAAAAAACTCACCCCGATGAACGCTCCCACAAACACGGCCGTTTAGCCGCCTAGTAACTGTTCGGCAGAAAATGAATCCAGAGACATCCAAAATAAAGCGGCCAATTGATCTGCTCTCACGGATCACGTTTTATCTTACACTCCTGATTTTCGTGTGGCCCATCCACGCCGATTTGATGGTAGCTCTACTGAGTTCAAAAAAATATGGCTATGCGGTTCTATTTTCCCTTGGCTGCGTTACACTTGTCCTTATTCCGGCCATTATATCATTGAGGAGACTATTGGCTAACCCTGTATTGAGAGGTCGTGGCTACATTTATGCGACATTTGCCATTCTTGCAGTTATGGAGTTGTGGACCCTAACAACAGTAATTACAGAAAGAACCAAACATGCCGGACCAAGCGCTACAGCGAACGCTCTGCGTCACTGACCTTATACGTTAGGTGAAAATGAACAGAATGCTTTTAACTAACTATGCACCAATGAGCAATGTTCAGTATATGTTTTCTGCAATAATCATAGTAATCATGGCGATTGTTTATTTTTATCTAAAAAGAAAATGAATCAAAAAAACCTCTAACCAATTACTGGAGCGAACACCATTAGGACCGCCGGTTTGCTTGGGTGTACCGTGCATGGTGTCGCTCAGTTAAAGCCGTTAGGGGTCCCATCACCCATTTTCATTCAGATGACTGTTTCCTCGGATTCTCCATCACGGATTAGGACAGATCGAGTCGCTGCCGCATCTTTGATTATCACATGCCTGAGTTGGCTATGGTTTGCCATGTGTTTTACAGCGCGCACAGGAGCCTGGTGGAATTCGATCTATTTATTTGTCATTCTTTACACGCTTTCTACGATCTTGGCTTTGTGTGGTATCCGTTCACCATTTGCTATTTTGGCATTGCTGCTCGCCGTGCCATCGCTTGGGATTTTCTGTATTTTTGCTTTCGACCGCTAATTTTATATGTCCCCTAACCAACAACTTGAGCGAACACCATTAAGTTGGACGGTTTACATGGGTTACCGTGCATGGTGTCGCTCAGTTCAAGCCGTTAGACTGACCAATCTTCTATGTTTTCTATGAAATGGATAACACCAATTTGGAGAGATCCCGAGGGATGGGCTGAGAGCGTAGCTAAAAGTAAATTGAGGGTAATTATATTATCTACAATTCATTTATTTAGTGTATTTGGATTTTTATATTTATTCGCATTGGTAATTAAAACCCTTGGAGACATCCCTAACCTTGGGTGGATATTTATCATTATATCAGCAACGCCTATTGTGACTGTGGGTGTTATATGGCCAGTCATGTATTTATATTCAATCCATAAAATGCTAAATAAAATTAAATATAATATGCAGTCTAACCAATCACTGGAGCGAACATAATGAGGAACGCCGGTTGCATGAGTGCATCGTGCATGGCGTCGCTCAGTTCGGACGTTAGGTCTATGCGACTATCACGCTTTAAATTTTACGGAACGATTATTGGGATCTTTCTCCCCATTTTCTTTATTGCTGCATCCAATCTTGCCTTTCAGTGTAAATTCCCACTTGGTGACAATTTTTTTACTGCGACAGCAATTATTGCGCTTGGATTAATAGAGATACCGCCGGTAATTATTGGCAGAGCATTGAATCTACCAATTGAAAATGGAGGGATTGCCTTTTTAATCGCCGATCTAAACGCTTCTGGTTATTTATTGGTAATATTATTTTATGGCATATTGGGACTTATTATAGATATAGCCATACGTACAATATTTTATGACGCTAAAAAGACCTAACCAATCACTGGGGCGAACACCATTAAGTTGGACGGTTTACATGGGTCTACCGTGCATGAAGTCGCTCAGTTCCAGGCGTCAGATTTAAAACACAATGTTTGACTCATTTGGTGGAGTTTGTACATCGATCTGTGTACTAGTGATTATACTGGCGTGGTTTATCTCTGGCTTGCCCCGCTGGATGCCCAAGATTATTTTAGCATTTGTGACTCCAGTCCTTGTCTCTTTTGGATGGTGCTATTTGCCGACAATCACTCTCTGGTTTAAGCCATTAGCTTTTGGTCATGTCGACTGGGGCCCTTGGGTTCTTATGGGAGCGATAATGTGCTCAGCGGTCTCCGTGCCGATAAGTATGATCGCCGTGCTGGCGTTATCATTCTGGCGAAAGAGGCGTGGAATAGGTAATAGAGATTCTAGCAATGCAGCCACTAACATCTAACCAGTCGCTCCAGCGAACGTCCTTTGTTCGTCGTTGAGATTTTACGAGCACCCTCTTATTGTCTGCAGCGCATGGAGGATTTTCTGATACTCTTGCTTCAGGTTTTGCTGGAACTCTTCGTAAATCTTCCATGGGACATATTTTTATATGAGGAGCCAAAACTTGATGCAAGGGACTCCCGCCCATTTTTGATTGGTGTATGGAGTTTAATTTTCGGTGCTGCTGTGGGAGGTCTATCACTGTTATTTTATCCTGATGTTATTTCCAAGCATGCATGGCTGCGGGTATTTCTTTTGTTTTTTTCGCCGTTATTCGCTGGGTTGACTGGCTATTTGAGTGCAAAAATGAGGTTGTCATATCGACCCTATGTGGTGCCTTCACAGCATTTTTGGTGGAGTTGTATGTTTACTTTCGGATATGTACTCATCAGATTCACTTACGCCTCTAGAGCATGAATCCTTTGACACCTATCCAATTAGGGTGCACCCAGTATTGTGTCGCTCAGTACAAGGAAGTTAGGTTATGCCTTGCCATTCTAAAAATAACATCACTATGAGAGAGGTATTTGTTGACCAGGATCACGCAAGAGTAGGATATTACAAGTCTGTTCTGGATGAGGCTGGCATTCAGAGCTACATTCGTAATGAATACGGAAACAACATTACTGATATTCCTTCACCCCTATTTTTTCCAACGCTTTGTGTTGTTAACGATAACGACTATGAGACTGCCATGGGTATACTAAGAGATATTTACTACGCTCCAACATCGCAATTACCAGATTGGAAATGCCCCAAATGTGCCGAGTGGATTCCCGGTAGTTTTGATTCATGCTGGGCATGTGGAGAATTGCGAGCAGAAGCAAAAATCAATTCCAATGGAGACGGAAACACCTAACCAATCGCTGGAGCGAACGCTAGGCGTTCATCGTTTTTGGATGCGACCACCATCATACGCGTCCCTCAGTTCGAGCCGTTAGGCGTCACAGAGCATCCATGAGAAATCGACATCTAAAACTGGCGACGGCGTTGTGCATGCTGTTTTGCATTGGGCGAATTATTCAGCAAGCGTGGTTTCTTCTATTTGCTCCAGCGCCTGATCCGACGAGCACCAGCTTTGCCGTCAGTTATCGGGTTACCAGCACCATTGAGACCGGCGTTATCGTAGTCATCGGCATCGGAGCATCCGTGCTGCTCTACACTCGTCAGACGCCATTCCGTGGGCTAGCTGTGGGCGCATTATGTCTTTTCATCATTTGGCGGAGTTTCTTTGCAAACCTCGGTATGTTTTTTAGTCCCATGTTCGGGGACGGCTCTTTGTCCGCCGCCGCAACAGGGTGGTGGCATCTTCACGGCCCACTTATATGGCTTCACAGCATTTCATTCTTAGTACTGCTTATCGCGAGTATCTCTGCATTCTATGGATCTTATGTTATTAGCAAGTGCAATAACCGTGTCGCCTAACAAACCGCTGCAGCGAACACCCTTTGGTCGTCGCTGATTTTTTCCCATTAGTCTTAAGAATTATGGCTCTAAAGCGAGAATACCTGCTAAGAAGGTCACCAAGGTTTCCTGACAAAGAAGAGTACATGGAGATCGTTCCGGAGGTCGGTAGGATACTAGCCTCTGCAGTTGTTCCAGAATTTAAATCTGGTATTGCCCCCATTGCCCTGGAGTACATAGACACGTGTGAAGGTGAAGTATTGATGAGACTCCGCCCGAATAATGGATGGAATTCGCATAAATACATATATCATGAGAATTCCATGATTTGGACATCAAGCGAAGTTGCTGCGCAATCATGGTGGATTATAAGGGCACAAGATATGCCAGAATGGTGGGAGGATTTCAAAGAACATGCTTGGGAACAGATGGATCTTCGCCTAGAGGAAAAAACTCAGAAAAAGAAGACTAACAAGCCGCGGCGCCCTACTTAAGATGCTGCTGCGCGCATCCTGTGATCAAAGCATTTCCAATCCAATTGATATTAAATGCATTCTCGCAATCCCGGGCGTAGCTTTAACCTATGCCAAGGCTCACCGACACCCTCATCCTACTTGCAGTTTTCTGCGCTTCTACTGCGCTTTTTTTCTGGCTGCTCAGTCATCTCATTCACGACGGAGCACTCAGTCTCGGCTTCTATCTTGACACTAGAGCCAGAGGCCCAGTCTTCCGTGCGTCAGCGATTCTAATGTTGGTTGCCATCAGTCTTTCTTCCGGCTGTGTGCTCATTGGCACATTCCGAGATTTTCTCCAAGACCGACGAACCAAAAGAATCAACAAGGGACGCAATGCCTAAACAAGCGATGCAGCGAACGCCCTTCGGTCGTCGCTGATCTTATACGTTAGCCAACGGGCACCTCATCAGTCTCAAATCTCTGCGGCTCAGCGCCTCGGCGGGAGAATTGCAGTCTCCCACTTGAGCGCGTAACAGTTCTTAGAAAACCACGGAGACCGATCCCCCGGCCGGAACTTCTACTGGCTTACAGCGACTGAGAATCTCGAGTGGTAGAGGTACGGATGCTAGGACTGCATCCTCTGCGAGCACCTGAACCTTGGCATCAAACTTGGTCGGATTGCTCAGCGTGAGAGTCTTGGATTCATCATTCCAGACGGCATCGATATGGTCGAACACCTCGAGACGCCCCGTGTCGGTGCGGAGATAGATCCCGGGAAGCTCAGCCACGGTGAGCATGAGCGCGGTTTCGACCCAGATCGTGGAGCCGAAGATATTCCCCCCAACTCCTTCCTGACCTTCCCAGTCGCTGAGGTTGACCCGCTCGCACATCATTCCCGAATTCATCGTTCCAATCTGATGCCCCTCACGGGAGACGTAGCTCGTGATGTTTCCGGCGATATCACGGATCAGGTCGAGCGCCAGTTCGTCACCCGAGTCACGCCAGAACCTGAAGAGTGAATCACCTGAGAAATTGCAGATCGCAGGTGCGGCGTGCTTGTTCTGAATGTTGGCCCAGACGGAGCCGTTCGACGGCACGTTGACCTTTCCTAGGTGGGACTCCGGAGGATAGGTGAAGTCGTAGCTGGTCACCCAGGTGGAGAACTGTCGGGTCAGATCACTGGCTGCTCGAGACCAGAAGGGATCACCCGTTGCCTCGAAAAGGTCGACCAGCGAAACCAGGAGCGCAAAGCACGATTCGCTATCGGGAGCGGTGAGCATGTCGCACGGTCCTCCGGTGGTGAGGCCTCTCTCGACGCAATCCCGGACAAGCTGACGTCCCAGATCCTCGGCGGCTTTCAGATAGACTGGGTCGTTGAAGAGTCGTGACGCCAGGATCCAGGCTGCGGGGAGGACACCTCCGGCGGTGCTCCCGCCGATGCCGATCTCGGCCGTGCGGATGTCGAGATGCTGGCCGATCTGGCCATACTTGCGGAAGATCCTCTCGAGGGCGTCAGCGAGATTCTTGGCAGAGGTCTTCCATGCGGCGGGAACCTCTTCGCCCCGAGCCTCCAGCATCAGGATCTGCTTGATCCCGAAGTAGAGCGCGTCGGAGAGACGACGCACGGAGACAAGATATCCAGGACGTGGAGGACGGGGATCCTCATTATTGAACTTCGTCCCGTCATGATGGGCTTTCCAGAGACCATTCTCGACGGGGCTCCCCTCAAACATGAAGGCGAGATTGCGTAGGGCGCGTGCTTTCTGGGTCGGCTCCCCCTGCGCGATCATCGGCAGGGTGGTGAGTCCGCCCGAGACCCAACCGAGCTGCCACCAGTCGAACGGCTTGGTATTGAGCCTGCTGATGCCATGACGGTAGTAGCCGAGTTCCTCATCCCAGTTGAGCGCGTTCACCTTCTCACGGACCATCCGATCAGCCTCGCTGAAGGGGAGGGCCTTGACGGTGCGGCGATCTCCGAAGTCCTTGCGCCCCTCGGCATAGCGGTCGAAGAGATCCTGCAAACGTGGCGCCTCGAAGAAGCAAAATCGAACGGTCACCGTGACCTTGTCCCCGGCTTTCCAATCACGGAGAGGATCTCCCTCCCGGAAGCCCATGATATTCGGTATCTTTGAGCGGCGGCGTGGACTCTCCACGGTGAAGGAGGCCTTCTCAGACGGCCCGTCCTCCGTAATGGTCAGACCCATGGCGCCGAGTTCGTTGTGATCGGGTGTGAAGAGGAGGAATCCACGCCCCTCCGGAGAGCGCCATCCGAGGCACGGTGTGGCCACACCCCACGTGTCGATCTCGATCGAGGCGGCAGAGCCGTCTTTATTCAGATGGGCCTGGTTGGTGATGCTGATCGGCTTGTCGACGGCATAATGGGAGGCATCAGGCCAGAAGGGGGAGTACGGGACATCGACGATCTCGAAGCGGTTCCCGTCATAGACCATGCAGGGAGAAAAGACATAAGACTTCGGATTCCATTCGGCAAAATCGGCGACAAGTTGGACGCTTGTTGCCGGAGAGCTTCCCTCGGTCAGTTCGATCACCGACGTCACGTCGAAGGACCCAGATCGCCCAGAGACCTCCGTTACGGAGGTGCTGGTCTTCCAGTAAGCGCCATTCAGCGGGGTATCGCCATTCCAGGGGAGATCATGAATTGAGGAAGCGCTCTTGAGTTTAAGAATCAAGACGGTGCGCTGAGCATCGAGAAGGGAGGCGAAGACTTGAGAAGGAAAAGGATTCTGAACGGAATTCATGGAAAAGGTGGATAATTAGCAAACCTTGCCCTCCTTGCAACCATGCACGAAGTCGTGATGCGGTCTTGATTCCCTTTCACGAGACGTGGAAGACTTCGGGATGATTAGCACCAACTCCCCCCGTCTTACCTGCTCACTTGCCGCACTTCTGCTTTTGGGTGCAGCACTGAACGCCTCACCTGTGGAACTCCACGTCTCCCCGACCGGAATGGCAGGGGCAAGCGGAACAGCGATTGATCCCCTTCCCTCGCTGAAAGAGGCAGCGACTGCACTGAAAGCACTGCCAGCGGATCAGAAAGCCGCAGGAGTCACGATTTTCCTCTCGGGCGGCATTCACTCTCTGCCGGAAGGAGTTGTTTTTGATGCATCCTGCTCCGGAACTTCCAATGCCCCTCTTGTGATCACAGGAGAGGTGGGAGCAACCCCTGTCCTGACGGCGGGACGATCGGTCTCCGGCGCGCAGCTCGAAACAGTCTCTGATCCGTCACTCCTCGAGAGGCTTGATCCTCAGGCAAAAGCCCATATCCGGCAGGTCGATCTTGCAAAACTCGGCATTGCTCCCATCGCTCCATTTCCTGAGGTCTTCAGCGGCGACTGGCGTCCCCTTCAGGTGACCTTGGGCACGAATATTCTCCCGATCTCCCGCTGGCCCAAGGGTGAGTATGGGTTCACCACCATGAAAAGCGTCACCGACAACGGCGATGCCACGCATGGCGGTACTTTCGTCTATCGTGATGACCGACCCTCTCATTGGCAGAAGGCGCTCGCAGACGACCAACTCTGGCTTCGTGGATTCTGGCGTGTTCCCTGGGTCATCAATGGGGCCCAAGTGAAGGCAATCGATACGAATGCCACCACGATCACCCTGGTCAAAGACGTCGGAGGCGGAATCGGCTCCAAGTATAAGAAGGACGCGCAGGGGCGCCGCTGCGGCGATGGTACGGAGGCATGGTGCGCCGTGAATCTTCCTGAGGAGATCAGCACCCCGGGTGAGTGGGCCATTGATTTCAAACGTCGAATTCTCCTGATCTGGCCTCCGGATGATGCATCAGCACAGAACCCGATCTTGGTTTCAGCAAACAAGGATTCCCTGATCACCTTGGACAATGCCTCCCATGTCATCATCAAGGGACTCCACTTCCTCGGTTCGCTTGGTGATGCCGTTTGCATCAAGGGGGGCGAGGGGGATCTGGTTGCTGGATGCGACATCTCGGACATCGCCCGCACCGGAATCTCCGTCCAGGGAGGTAAAAATCATCGGATCGTCTCCAATGACATCCGCGAAACTGGCGGGTCTGGTGTCGCCGCTGCCGGGGGCTCCAAAGCAAAGCTCGAGCCCACGGGGCACGAGATCTTGAATAACGATGTCAGTCGCGCTGCCAATGACTTTCCCGAGCCTGCCATTCAAATCGGAATCGGCGGCGCCAGCCAGATTCTCAGGGATGCCGTCGGCATCCGAGTCGCCCACAACCGGATTCACGACAGCGCCAATGCTGGAGTACGTTTCGGAGGAGTCGACAACCTCTTTGAACTCAACGAGGTTTACCGCATCGGCTTGAATTCTGGTGATCTCGGAGGATTCTACGGCTACTGCGGGTTTACCGGATTCGGTAACGTAATCCGAAACAACTTTGTTCATCACAGCATGAACGGAAATGCTTTCTACCTCGACGACGGAACCAGCGGCGTCACGGTCTCGGGGAATGTGGCTTATAAATGCAATCTAGGCGTCCTCATGGGCGGCGGACACTACAACCGGTTTCTCAACAACATCATTGTCGACTGCCTTGTGGGCATCCATCTCGATGATCGCGGTGTTTCCCGGAAATACACCCTGGACGACAAGCGCCTCGGTGGAGACGTGAAGTCGGTGAACCCGGATCAATCCCCCTGGAAAGAGAAACACCCAGAACTAGCTGACCTGGTCGCCGGAGTGGAGACCACGACTCCGAAAAATGACGAAGTCATTGGGAATCTGGTAATCAACTGCCCCAAGCCTTTTGATTATCCCAAGCCGGAAAATGCAGGAGGTATTGTTCAAAAGGACAATTTAACGGCTGGCTCTCTGTCGGAATTCGTTGATGCGGAAAACTTTGATTTTAGCGTGAAACCGGGGTCACCTCTGACCGCTTCAATCATGGGATTTCCCTCCATCCCGTTCCAACAGATCGGCCTACAGATTGACGATTATCGCAAGAGCATCCCTCCCCGTGACATGAAACTCCTTAAGGAAGGTGACACGACGAAGCGAAAGTTCAGTTCGTCAACGGACATTGAAGCCTCCAACAAAAAGTAAGAGGGCACGATGAGCAACTTCCCTTCTCTTTCCCTGCGGACACCTCGCACGCTCGACCTCGTTCATGATAATCCGGGCGATGCCCCCTACGTCACGGCATTCAACGAACCGGAGCACCTCAAGTCGTTCGGCTTCGACTCGAAGGTCTTCATGATTTTCGACTCCCCTCAGTTGGCCATCAACTGGGAAGGGTTCGACCCCTCGATCTTCCCGCAGGGAACCGAGGAGCGTGCCTGGGTCGATGCCAAAGCGGCCCGGCTCAAGAACCTGTACGGAGGAATCAAAGCAGCGGGTGTCGGCGTCCTCTGCATGTCAGATCTGATCCTTCTGCCGAAGCGTCTCGCGACCAAGATGGAGGCGGAGGGCACCGACTGGCGGGATCCCCGTCACCCCCGCACTCAGGAACTCCTGCGGCACATGATCGCTGAAAGCTTTGAGATCCTGCCCGAACTTGACGGACTCATCGTCCGCATTGGCGAGACCTACCTTGATGACGCACCACATCACGCCGGCGGCATTCGCGAGAAGAAGAACCCGGAGGAAACGATCATTCCGCTCATGCAGCTACTGCGTGAGGAACTCTGCGTGAAACGCGGCAAGACCCTCTTCTTCCGTACCTGGCTTTCCTTCGATACCGATCCTGAGGCCTATGCCAAGGTCGATGCCGCCGTGGAACCGCATCCCCTCCTCACCATCAGCGTGAAGCACTGCGAGGGTGATTTCCACAGGGGCAATCGCTTTAGCCGTGTCATCGGACAGGGACGACATCCCCAGATCATCGAGGTGCAGTGCGCCCGTGAATACGAGGGAAAAGGCTGCTATCCCAACTACGTACTCGACGGTGTCATCAACGGCTTCGAGGAATACGCCTTCACGATGGACCCAAGCGACACAAAGGGATTACACGAGTTCGCCCGGACCTCACCGCTCTACGCAGGAGTCTGGACCTGGAGCCGTGGCGGTGGATGGCTCGGCCCCTATACGAGGAATGAATTCTGGTGCTCTCTCAATGCCTGGGTCTCCGCCCACTGGGCCCGTGCCCCCCGGCAGACCGAGGAGGAGGTCTTCCTCCGTTATTGCACGGAAGTTCTGAAACTTTCCCCAGAGGATGCTGCCCGTTTCAGGGAACTCTGCCTCCTCTCGGCAAAGGCCGTGATCCGTGGAAAGCGCTCCACGCACAACGATATCCGCCCCTGGTGGAGCCGTGATCAGTACATTGGTGAACCAGATCTCCCCAAGGATTCCGAGAAAAGGCATCGCGTACTCGCACAGAAGCACGAGGCAGAGGGGATCTGGAAAGAGATCTGCGACATCGCCTCCAAGATTACCTTTGCTGACGCTGAGACTCAGGAGTTCGTTCGGGTCTCCTGCGACTACGGTCGCTTCCTCTACACGATCTACAGACTCAACTTCGAACTGAAGGCATGCGAGGAGAAGTTCGACGCCGCAACGGCAACCAAACTCCTCTCAGAGTATGATGCCGTCTGGGCAGCGTGGCGTGAGTCGGCTGAGAGGTATCCCGCCACCCCAACCCTCTACAAGGAGGAGGGCTTCCGCTACAACTCAGGCAAGGGAGCTTGGGGTGATGTGAAACACGGCGTTGGCCCGATGGCCGCCCGTCTTAGGAAGAAGCTGGCATAATTTATTTTCTCTTCTCCGAGACACTCCACTTCATGAAGTCGTAGATCCTTTCGGAAGTTCCATCGGTGATAACCAAGGGATCAGCTTCCGTCCTGCGAGATGTCCAAGGGCTTTCGGAAAGAGGCCATCCCTTGTAATCCAGAGGAGCGTCATTAATTCGGTCCTCGCCGTCATAGATGCACTCGAGTGTGTTCCCGATACGATTTCCATAGCGTGCAGAAAGAATACCATGGTTCGTGATGGTTAAGGAACTCTTGGCAAGGATCGCGGAACGGAAGCTTTTGAGCTGTTCGTCAGAGTTGGTACCGGGGAAGTCTCTGGGACTGGCCGTCTCCAAAGCGATGGCACACTGTGGTGACTTCACCCGAAATTCGGAGTCACCCTTTCTTGGAGATGATGCCGGCGCAAGGATTCCTCCCTCCGGATTCCATTCGAACGGTTGACTGACCGTCACAGCGATCAGCACGCTTCCGTAATGGAGGAAGATATGTCCCGATGAACCGGCATCATTGATCATTGCCCTCCAACCACCCGGAACATAGCCAAGCGCATAGGGGCGCGAATTATCTGGAAGAATCTTAAAAAGGAAGAGCAGGGCATCGCGTCCCAAGACCTCCTGCTCAAAGGGACGGACTCCATGGGTGTGAATGCCCATCTTTCCGGGTTCGTCGGCAGCCGGATTCGTGATCCAGAGATGACTTCCCTTCGCTGAGTCGGGTTCCTCCCACATCACGCCGCACGGGTAACTCTGCCCTTGAAAGGGTTTCCCAGCAACTTTTGCGGATCGGGAAAAGAGGGCGTAGGTGCCGTTGACATAATGATCAAGGGCCCAGCCATTGATGAGTGCTCGGTAGGTATAGGGTTTGGACCTGTCGGTTCCGGCAGGCAGAATGACGGGAGTGAGCCGGTAGGCATCGGTGGCACATCGAGCCGCTGCCTTAGCATGGGTCAGTTCAGGGCTCACACCTCCGAAGTAGAGCCATGGGATTGTGGCCACTCCCCAAGGGTGTTGTGACTCCGTATCAGGGTAGGAACGCGGCGCAAATGTTGCGAGATGTCCGCGAAGCCATGCAGGGGCAAACTGAATGAGACAGACCTCCCATGCGATCCGCGCCTGATTCGCAAGCGATGGATCTTTCACGCAGTCCGCAAGTGTCAATAGCGGAAGAATATTCTGCGCTCCATAGGGGCGGGAGGCATACTCACCCGGCCCCCCCTTCACCGTGGAGGCAATGATCGAACGGAGATACTTCTCACCTGTGGGATCCTCCTTGGCAAAATGAGTGCCCCAGACGATTCCGGACTCCTTGGACTTCGCGGTCATAATCTGAATGTAGGGATCCCTCTCCATGAAGTAGGGATCTGCATGGAAGGCATCCGCACCCCAGATCTGGGTCGCCAGATAGCGGGAGACGGCAGCCATCAGCTTATGATTGCTGGTGGAGAGACGGGCGTAAAAGACGCCTCCGGTATAAATCGTCCGGTAACGTCCCTTGGTTGCCGCATCTAGATACTTCTCATAGCGGAGGTAGCAATCGAGGCCCGGCCAGGCAACGAAGCCTGTGTTGCCCCCATGCATCCAACGGTTGACGTGATTGCCCGGCACTAGGGGATCTAGCCCCTTGTTCACCTGAACAAGCCCCTCGGGAATTCTGCCCAGTTCAAAGAGGCATTCAGCCTTCACAAAATGCTCGTCCCCGCCCAGGGCAAAGGCCTCCAGTACGGCTTTCCTCCTATCGTCAAAGGTTGGAAGCCCCCCCTCTTTCCCTACACCTCCTTCGGTAGGTTGGTCTGCAACCTCCTCCATGACAGGTGGAGAAAGCTCCGCCCTGATCGTCCACGACAGAAACAACGATGCAAGAAGCCCCGTCAGGAAAACCCAACGAAGCCTCCCCGGGAATTCCATCACTTCGAGGCTTCAACGGTCACGACACCCCCAAGGCCCACCTCTTTGGCATCGTCTCCCTTTTGAAGCAGGACGCTAATCTGGTGTTCATGGTTGCCAGCAGGAAGGGGAATCTCAACCGGCAACGTGGAAGCATCAGGCTTCTCGAAGACTTTTACACCATCGAGCCAGAACTCCCCTTTGCCTCGGATCTCCTTGAAGCGAATGACGCCGCCTTCCTTGGACTGCTGTTCAAAAGGCTTGAAGCGCTCGCTCCGGAATTCGATCCAGCCAGCCTTGGAAGTGTTCTCCAACTTCGGAAGCTTGATCTGGGTCCAGCTGTTCATGTCGTTGTCGGCGATGACGGCAGCGGGATCGGGTTTTGACGATGACAGGGGGGACATTCTCCATTTTGAAAGGATCTCGATGGGAAGTGCGGCTGGAACGATCTCTATAACGGGTGCCGCAACTATCGAGACTCTAGCCACTGCGTCCTTCAGTCCCGGTGCCGAGGCATGGAGAAGGATCTCCCCAGGGGCACCTGCGCTCGATTGGACAATTGCCTGACCAAGACCATGGAAGAGTGAGTGATCGCTTCCCTTCTCGGGCTCATGACAGTTCGGATCACCGTTCCCAAGGCCGATTAGCTTTCCAGATCCATCTACCTTGAACGTCACCATGGGTGAGGCTCCTGGAACAACCCTGCCCTTTTCATCAACGGCGGCGATGGTGACGGGCAGGGCATCCTGACCATTTCCGGACAAACTCACCCGATCCGGAGTGATCTTGAGGGCGACTGCATCTCCGGTCGTCTCGACCTTGGTTTTTGCGATTTCCTTACCATCAGTCTTAGCAACCGCTTCCAGCGTGCCGGGTTCATAGGGGACTTCCCAAGTTGCCATGGCATAAGGATCGACATTCTTCACTCCAAGCGATTTGCCATTGAGGAAGAGTTCCGCCTGCTTCGCATTGGTGATCACCATTACCCGGACCGGCTTCCCTTCCTTTCCCTTCCAGTTCCAGTGTGGAACGATCGTGAGTATTGGGCGGTCCTTGATCCACATCGCCTGATGCATGTAGAACGCGGTCTTTGGAAAGCCACAGAGATCCATGCAACCGAAGAATGATCCGGCGCTGGGCCAGGTGAAGGGCGTCGGCTCACCCCGGTAGTCGAAGCCCGTCCAGACAAAGCCACCCGCTACAAATGGCCGCGTGTCGATCGCCTTCCAAGCGTCATGGTGAGTAGCCCCCCATCCCGGATGCTCATCATCATAGGCTGCAAGGATGTTATTGCTCTTCACGGTCTCATATTCATCGCGGGTCATGACAGCCGAGGTGTCCTCGGAACTGGTGATCGGCGTCTGAGGATGCTTCTGATGGAAGCCGTCATAGCTTCCCTGCTGATAGTTGAAGCCAACCACATCGACAGCACCGGAAACATTGATCGGATTTCCCTGGCCTCCGCTCTGTGCCGCAGTCACGGGGCGGCTTGTGTCGAGTTCCTTCACGGCCGCCGACATTCTCCGCACCATCTCGTATCCCTGCTCGGTTCCCTGCATCGGTTCCTCGTTGAAAACCGACCAAAGAATCACGGAAGGATGATTGCGATCCCGGCGAACCATCCATCGCAGTTGATCCATGTATTCCGGAGTGCAGTTGAAGTTCCTGTTCTCATCCATGACGAGCATTCCGAGACGATCACATGCGTCGAGGAACTCCGTTGCCGGTGGATTATGGGAGCAACGATTAGCGTTAGAACCCATTTCCTTGAGCTTGCGAACGCGGAACTCCCAGAGCGAATCAGGCACCGCCATTCCCACCCCGGCATGATCGATATGATTGCAGGTTCCCATGATCTTCACCGGTTGATCATTCAGGAAGAATCCCTTGTCGGGGTCAAAACGGATCGTACGGAACCCAACCTTGGTCGCAACGTCATCATCGGACTGTCCGGCGGAAGCGACCTTGGTCTCGACCGTATAAAGCACTGGATGGTCCACCGACCACAGACGCGGATCGGAGACATTCAAGACGGGTCGGAAGACCTTTGATCCGAGCACCGGAACATCACTTGTCTCTGTCAGGCTGGCCACATGTTTCCCCTCGGGGTCGCGGAGGGTAACCGTCACTGTCGCAGGGGCATTCGTCTTGCCGATGTTCTCCACGGAGACCTCGGCCGGAATCTTCCATGATCCGGAGGCTTCCTTGACAGGCTGGGCAAACACTCCGTCGGTTATAATGTGCACTGGCGGGCGCTTCACGAGACGAGTGTGACGATACATTCCGGCCCCCTCGTACCACCATCCCTCCATGGCGTTGGCATCGACACGGACGGCGACCGTATTGAGATCGTCGCCATAGCGGACGAACGGGGTCAGGTCGACAGTGAAGCCGGTGTAGCCGCAGTTATTGTGATGCACCTCTGTTCCGTTAAGCCAGACCGTGCAATGGGTAGCAACCCCGTCGATCTGGAGTTCGAGGTGTTTTCCCCGGTCAGCCGGATCAACCTTGAAGGACTTACGGTACCAGGCGAATCCGCGCGGGCGATATCCTTGGGAGACATTCGCCTGCTTGTCAAAGGGGCCCTCAACAGCCCAATCGTGGGGCAGATCAACGACCCTCCAACCTGAGTCGTCATAAACAGTGGCAGCAGCACCGGGAGCATTGCCTGCCTTGGCATTGCCGTAGGTGGCACCATGTCCCTTGATCTCAGGGAAAGGAATGTCCCCAAGATGAAACCGCCATCCCTGGTCGAAGGAGAGAACCTCTCGACCGGAATCAGCGGATGCCACCACTGCCGGGGAAGGCGTCGGAGATGGCTGGGAAGCTGCTGCGACAGCAGATGCGGTCAGCACGATGAGGCCGGCAATGGCTTGGGCAATGTGTTTTTTCATGAGGGGGATTTTATAAGTTTACTGAATATTACCAGGCGAAGGCTTCGGGGGTCTCGTAGCGATAGGGGTTGGTTCTCTTACGAATCATCTCCGGATCACCGGCGGGCGGGAAGATCGTATCGATGCGATCAAGGGTCGAACGGTCGAGCTTCACCTCAAGGGCACCGAGGGCATCGTTCAACTGCTCCATCGTCCGGGGGCCGATGATCGGAGCGGTGACTACCGGGAGATGCATCGTCCAGGCCAGACCGACCTGGGAGGGAGTGTGGCCTAGTTCCTTGCAGAGGGCTTCCCACGCATCGAGCTGAGCAGCGATCTTGTTCACCCGCTCGACACTCTCGACACGACCACGGCGCATGATCTCGCTAACCTGAGGGCGTCCACCGAGGATCCCTCCCTCCAGGGGAGACCAAGGAATGACTCCGAGTCCGTAGGCCTGACAAGCGGGCAGCACCTCCAATTCGTTGAAACGGCAGAGGAGGGAGAGCTTGCACTGCTCGGAAACGTAGCCGAGGAAGTTACGCCTGCTCGCAGCCTCATTGGCCCGTGCGATCTGCCATCCAGGATGGTTGGAGGATCCGGCATACAGGATCTTCCCTTGCTGAACGAGAACCTCCATGGCCTGCCAGACTTCATCCCAAGGAGTATCCCGGTTGATGTGATGCATCTGATAGAGATCAATGTAGTCGGTCTTGAGGCGCTTGAGCGAAGCCTCTACGGCAGAACGGATATACTTGGCCGAGGCGCCCCTGTCATTCGGCCCGGTTCCCATCTCACCTTGAAATTTCGTGGCAAGAACGATCCGGTCACGCTTGCCACTGGCAGCTATCCAGTCGCCCACAATCTGCTCGGTATACCCCTCAAAGGTCTTCCATCCGTAGACATCGGCAGTGTCAAAGAACTGGATACCTGCATCCAAAGCCGCCTCCATGAGGGCATGGGATTCCGGTTCATTGGCCCGGGGGCCGAAGTTCATGGTGCCGAGACAGATCGGGGAAACCTTGAGACCGGTGCGACCGAGATTGACGTAGTTCATTGGAATAAGAATTGGATCTCACTCTTTTTAATGTGGCAAGCCCGACAAATCGAATGAGGGATTGTCTCTTTTCGTCGTGCCCACGATATTCTCAAGAGAGGAAAGCTCCTATCTGTGTTGGACCCCGCAGGCTAAAAGACCTTAATGCTCACTAACATTATCAAATCCACTAGCTTCTGGAATAGTCTCCGCCTCTGGTTAATCTGAATCCATGGCATCCATACCTCCCTTTATCAACGATGATTTCCTGCTGGGAAACGAATCGGCACGTCATCTGTACCACGAGTTTGCCAAGGATCAGCCGATCATCGACTTTCACAATCATCTCTCCCCCGAACAGATCGCGGAGAATCACTGCTTTTCCGACCTGCAGGAGATTTGGCTGGCAGGAGACCACTACAAGTGGCGCGCCATGCGCTCCAACGGGATTCCGGAACTACTGATCACCGGCGAGCGCCCCTCCGAGGAGAAATTCCAAGCATGGGCCAGTACCGTCCCCTACACGCTTCGAAACCCTCTCTATCACTGGACTCACCTCGAACTGGCGCGCCACTTCGGCATCCACGAGACTCTGAATGAGTCAAGTGCTTCAGTCATCTGGAAGGAGGCGAATGAGAAACTCCCCTCGCTCAGGATCCATGACATCCTTGCCATGCATGATGTCCGGGTTCTCTGCACCACGGATGACCCGGCCGATTCCCTGGATCATCATCTTGCCATCAGCAAGAGCGGGTTACCCACGCGCGTTCTGCCGACCTACAGACCGGATAAAGCATTCCAAATCTCGAATCCTGGTGCCTTTCGCGCATGGATTGAAAAACTCGGCACCATCTCGGGATGCTCTATCGATTCTCTGGAAAATCTCCTCTCAGCCCTCAAGAGCCGACATAATGCCTTCCACGATGCTGGATGTCGCCTCTCCGATCATGGTCTGAATCACGCGCCGAAACCTCCTCCGGCGCAAGGCATCGCGGAGGCTGTGTTTAAGAAAGCCCTCGCCGGGCAGCACTGCTCCGCAGAGGAGCAGGCCGACTATGAAGCCCTGATCATGCATGAAGTCGGGTGCTGGAACGCTGCCCGTGGCTGGACCATGCAACTGCACCTTGGGGCCTTGCGAAACAACAACTCCCGGATTCTGAAATCCGTGGGAGCCGATGCAGGATGCGACTCCATAGGAGACCAATCCCATGCAGTCGCCCTGGCGGCGTTTCTGGATACCCTCGACCGCAAGGATGCGTTACCCAGGACCATCCTCTATAACCTGAATCCGGCGGACAATTATGTCTTCGGCACCATGATCGGGAACTTTCAGGACGGAACGATACCCGGTAAAATCCAGCTTGGAAGCGGATGGTGGTTCCTCGACCAGAAGGAAGGCATGGAGGCTCAGATCAACGCTCTCTCCAACCTTGGACTGCTCAGACGATTCGTCGGCATGGTCACCGATTCGCGCAGTTTCCTCTCCTTCACAAGGCACGAATATTTCCGGAGGGTGCTCTGCAATCTTCTGGGCCGGGATATGGAAACCGGGGAACTTCCCCGCGATCATCAGCTCATTGGATCGATGGTTCGGGAGATCTGCTTCTCAAACTCGCGGGACTACTTCCATTTTTGATCAAGGTGTAGGCATTCCCCTCCCCCCAGGTGAAAACGTCTGAACATCCCTCCAGCAGATACCGTTGGGTGATCTGTTCCCTTCTGTTCGCGGCAACAACCATCAATTACATCGACAGGCAGATTCTTTCGCTGCTTAAGCCCATTCTGGACGGGCAGTTTGGATGGACCAGCACGCAGTTCGGCGCGATCAACTCGGCCTTTCAGGCCTCCTACGCCTGCAGTCTCCTCGGCTTCGGATGGTTTGTGGACCGATATGGAACCAAGATCGGATACGCCTTATCGATCGGCTTGTGGAGCATCGCTGCAATGAGTCACGCGCTGGTGAATTCCATCGGAGGTTTCTTCGGTGCGCGGATCGCGCTCGGAATGGGGGAGGGAGGAAACTTTCCCTCCGCCATCAAGGCGACCACTCTATGGTTTCCCAAGAGGGAACGAGCACTGGCCACAAGCCTGATGAACTCGGGAGCCAACGCCGGCGCCATGATTGCTCCGGCCACAGTGCCGGCAATTGCACTCTCGATGGGATGGCACTGGGCCTTCATCCTGGCGGGGGTTGCCGGAATGATCTGGGTCGTGATCTGGTGGCCTCTTTTTTCCGATCCGTCGAAATCGAAGCGCGTCTCCGCGGGGGAACTCGCATTGATCCGCTCGGATCATGAGGCGGATGACGAAACGCAGACCATTCCCTGGCTCTCGCTTCTTTCCCGGCGTGAATCGTGGTCGTTCATCACGGCGAAATTCCTCACGGATCCGGTCTGGTGGTTTTTCCTGATTTGGCTGCCTGATTTTTTCAAAAAGACCAGGGGACTCGACATCAAGAGCAGTTGGTTCCTTCTCTTTAGCATTTATTCGATCATCACGGTGCTGAGCGTGGCTGGAGGTTGGCTGACCGGGCATTTCGTTTCCAAGGGATGGACCGTGACCAGGGCAAGAAAGTCCTGCATGCTTCTCTTTGCTCTCTGCGCGCTACCGATCGCCTCCGTGACCTGGGTAGGCAATTGGACCGCAGTTCTTCTGATCGGTCTTGCGGGAGCGGCTCACCAAGCCTGGTCAGCGACGCTCTACACGACGGTATCCGACATGTTTCCGAAGAAAACCGTTGCCTCGCTGATCGGCATGGGAGGAATGGCTGGCTCGGTTGGCGGAATACTTTTTCCAATCATCACGGGTGTGGTTCTCGACTCCTGCAAGAACGGATACACGATGATCTTCGGATATTGTTCGCTCGCTTACGTCTTGGCCTTGGTGATCAATAATTTGCTCGCTCCTGATTTCAAGACTCTTAGCTTTGAGAAAGCACTCATCGCCTAGTGACCATCATCTCATTCCATCGGCTTTGCCTCTCAGCTTTCTGCTTATTGTTCCTCTCGATCTGTTTCGCAGAAGAGACCAATACGAATCGGGTGCCGCTTGCCGACCTCATTCCCGCCGATAAGAAACTCAATCCGGGTTGGGTGAAATCACTCACGGAGCGCGGTGAGCCACAGGTCTTCACGGGTCCTGAGTTAGCTCATATCGGGATGCCTATTGGGGGTCTCTTCGCGGGTCAGCTTTATCTGGGAGGTGACGGCCAACTCTGGCTCTGGGATGTGTTCAACGGGGCTGAGTTCACGGGTTGGTCGGGAAATTACAGCCCCCGACCTGTTGTGAAACCGCTTGAGCAGACCTTCGGTCTTGTTATCGCGGGCAAAGAAGTTCCCCTTTCGACCAATGGCTTCTCAGGGATTACCTTCCGCGGTGAGTATCCGATGGCCTTCGTCGAATACAAGGATCCGAACGTGCCGGTGCAAATCGCCCTGACCGCCTATTCACCCTTTATTCCGCTCGATGTAGATGATTCCAGTCTTCCGCTGTCCGTCATGGCGTACTCCATCACCAACACTTCTCCTCACCCCGAAACCGTCACCATGAAGGGAACGCTAGAGAACTTCGTGCTGTCGCGTGAACGGGGTGCGCTCAATGGAAAGCGCATCAACAGGGCTACGAACGAAGGATCACTGACTCTCCTGGAGGAGTCGGTCGAGCAGGAGGCTGCATCTCCTACCAGCAAGGACCATGTGATCGAGGATTGGTCCAAGGTCGATTTCTCAGGCTGGAAGGTCGAGGGAGAAGCTTTCGGTCAGGGGGCCTACAAGGCCAGCGCCCTAAGCCCGGAGCAGAGGAGCCTTGGGTTAGACCATCTAGGCAAGGAGACCGAGGGATTTGTCAGTTCACGCCCCTTCACTTCCCGATCTGGGGGGGCACGATCCTATGGATCGCTCTCAAGTTCCCCGTTCTCGATAGACCGTACTCATCTCTATGCCTGGATGCGTCCGGAAAACCGTGTCAGCAACAGCTCCGGCATTGACCTTCTGGTGGACGGGATTGTCGCGGCAAGGCTTCGCCCTCCCTCTTCTTATAACGATGTCCGCGACCTGCGACTCCAGGCACTTGATTTGACTCCTTGGATAGGAAAGAAGGGCACTCTCCGCATTGTTGACAATGAGACCACGCCGAAATCTGGAATCACGGTGGGGAAAATCTTCCTGAGCGATCGGGAGATTCTCCATAATCCGAAAACAGGATCTCTTGAGAATCACCCTGACGCCGAGGACAACGGCTCCATGGCTCTCGCGCTGCTTGACGGCCCTGCGGATCTCACTTCGGGAAAGCAGGAGGCTCGGGCACCTGAAAAACTGACAGGATTCCTAGGCCGCACCCTCACGCTCCAACCGGGTGAATCAAAAAAACTGACCTTCGTCATCGCCTGGTTCTTCCCGAATCTCAATCACATCCCGAAAATCAAGGAGCAAGGGCGATGGTATGCCTCGAAGTTTTCCTCCGCGGGCGATGTCGTGCGTTACTTCGTCAAGAACAGGGATCATCTCGAAGGTGGTACCCGTCTATGGAATACTACGTGGTACGACTCAACCCTTCCGTGGTGGTTTTTGGACCGCACCCTTTTCTCGATAGACAATCTGGCCTCCTCCTCCAACTACCGGTTTAAGAACGGTCGCTGGTGGGCTTGGGAAGGGGTTGGCGCGTGCGAGGGAACCTGCGGTCATGTTTATGGATATGCACAGGCCATTGGACGTCTTTTCCCCACCATTGAGCGCGATCAACGCGAACGGGTGGACTTCGGAACCTCGCTTTCCCCCGAGGGGTGGATCAATTGTCGTAGTGAGAACGGTGGAAAGGCAGCCATTGACGCCCAGGCCATGTACATCCTCAGGGCGTTGAGGGAGCACCAGATGACAACTGATAACGCTTTCCTCAGACGAATCTGGCCCGGCGTGAAAAAAGCAATGGAGTATATGATCAAGCAAGACCCCGGTGAGAAAGGAGTCATCGAGGGGGCGCAGCATAACACACTTGATGCCGATTGGTACGGTGAGGTTGCTTGGTATAACGGCCTATATCTGGCCGCTCTCCACGCCTCCGCAACAATGGCCGATGTGATGAACGAACCCGATGCGGCAACGCGCTACCGCCGGATAGCGGGGGCAGGACAAGACTTCATGACAAAGAACCTCTTCAACGGAGAATACTTCCAGAACAAGGTCGATCCCGCTCACCCCGAAACGATCAATTCGGGCTCCGGTAGCGAGATCGATCAGGTGCTGGGACAAAGCTGGGCCTTTCAGGTAGGCCTGCCTCGCGTACTACCTAAAAAGGAAACGGTCTCCTCGCTTGAGTCACTCTGGAAGTACAATTTCACTCCCGATGTCGGGCCTTTCAAGAGCGTCTATAAAAAAGGACGCACCTATGCCGTGGCTGGAGAGGGTGGTTTGATCATGTGTACCTTCCCCCGAGAAGACTGGAATTTGGCAAAGGCCAGCGGTCGCGGGAATGCCATGTATGCCAGTTATTTCAACGAGTGCATGAACGGCTTTGAGCATCAGGTGGCCGCTCACATGATCTGGGAGGGTGAACCCGGGAGTGATCTCGTGACAAAGGGCTTGGCGATTGAGCGTGCGGTTCATGACCGTTATGGAGCCTTTAAGCGCAATCCCTACAATGAAGTCGAGTGCGGTGACCACTACGGGCGCTCGATGGCCAGCTACGGTGTCTTCTTAGCCGCCTGCGGTTTCGAGTATGACGGTCCGAAGGGTCATATCGGATTTGCCCCGCGCATCCATCCGGAACATTTCAAAGCCGCGTTCACGGCCGCCGAGGGGTGGGGTTCCTACTCGCAGGAAATCACGGGCGAGACGATGACGGCTGATTTGACTGTGAACTGGGGATCGTTGTCACTCCGCTCGTTCAGCCTCGTAGCGTCGAAGAACCCCCTATCCGTTGCGGTGACCTGTCATGGAAAGACCATCCCCTCAGCTTATGAAACCATTGACGGGAAGACCATCATCACCTTCAAGGATCAGGTTGTCATGAGGTCTGGTGAAGCATTGAGAATCAATCTGAAGTTTTAAAACATTATTCCTACTCTCCGTGAATAAGACATCCCACATTCTTCTCTCTCTCGTCCTGACACTGGCGTCGCAACTCCGCGCAGGTGATTGGCAGAAAACACTCCATCAGGAACTCCCCCTTCTCGGTCATCGCAACTGGATCGTCATCGCCGACTCTGCCTACCCTTGGCAGACCGCTCCCGGCGTTCAAACCATCGAGACAGGCAAGGGTCAGATCGAGGTCACCCGTGCGGTGCTAGACGCGCTAGCCGCCACCAATCACGTCCGTCCGGTCATCATGACGGACAGCGAGCTTCCCTACGTCTCGGAAAAGAATGCTCCGGGAATCACGGCCTATCGCGATGACCTAAGAAAACTCCTCGCCTCCAGGAAAACCGAATCACTTCCCCACGAGCAAATCATCAGGAAGCTGGACGAGGCTGGCAAAACCTTCCACGTCCTCTTACTGAAGACAAATCACACCCAGCCCTACACCTCGGTTTTCCTACAACTTGAGTGCGGATACTGGTCACCTAAGGCTGAGAAGGAACTCCGCACTGCGATGACCTATCGCAAATAGACGTCGGTGCCTCGAATTTCGCAGCTTCTACTGATGAACAATCACGTCTGATTTCCTGGAATCGGGGTCGACGACGAGATCCTGAATCTTTCCTCCCTCCACACGGCCAGAGACCGTTGTCTTGTAGGGAGCATGAAACTTGAAGGTGCAATTCCACTCCTTGGGCCAGGCAGGGAGCAGGAGAATCTTCTTTCCCTCAGTCTGCATCAGCATGAGTTGTAGGGTCTGCTCACCATTGCCGCCGATATCCTCGTCGGGTGCGTAGTCATGGCCTTTGTCCCAGAAAGCTAAGAACTTCTGAGCCTTGTCCTGATTGGTGAGATCGTGGATCACCAACTTTTTGGCCTCGTCAGTGAGTCCTAGATAGGCGCAGTCCATCGGATCCTGTCCCCAGCAATGCATCGCCTTCTGGGTGCGGGAGGCATAGGTATCGAGACCGATTTGTAGATCTCCTTTGCCCAACTCCGGAAGTCCAAAGAGTCGAAAGGGATAGACCGCGTAGAGTTCGGGGTTCTCCATGTTATGTGCTTTGACTCCGGTCTTCGTTGCCTCGTCATACGCCTGATTCAATGCAGGGTCATAGGGATAGATGACCTTTTTCCCATCCTTCTCGGCGATCGGTAGCGGAGGGAGAATTGCCTCCAGATCAGCCCATGATTTTCTCATCTCCGTCGTGCTCAGGTCATCAGGAAGCTGCTTCAGACGTGAAAGCACATAATGAAGGCCTGCGATGTCGGGGAGAGGGTTGTTCACCATCCAATACATCTCGATCGAGTTGTCAGGGGAGAGGAGCAGCTTCCCCTCCTTGTCCCGGGGGAAGTGATTGGTGAAAAAAGTGAGTCCCAAGTTGGCAAACGGCAGGAGGGTTTCCCGGGCAAACGCCTTGTCCTGGGTGTGCTCGTAGTAGTCGAGCATCATGGTGCTGATCTCAAGAACCGGGGTGAAGTAGTAGTCGGTATAGGCACCGTTTTTTTTGCCGACCAGATTCGGTAGAGCTCCCCAATGCGGAGAAGTCTCGGCGACATACGAACCCTCGTGGTTGTAGAGTTTTTTCACGGTCGCCTCGTTGTTTCGAATCTCCCCGAGGTACATCCGGAAGAGCGGTTGCATGATGTCGTAATCACCGGCCTTGAGGCGCGGCCAGTACATGGCACGGGTATTCTGAAACCAATACTGCCCACCCCAGGCACGGTAGTCGGCAGTGACTGGCTTGAAGGTCTCCACTCCAGTAACCTTGTCCTTCCCAAAACTGACGGATGGCCAATCGATGACAAAAAGGGAGCCATTAAACTTCATCGGCCAGGCACCACGTCCCGCGCAGGCTGTCTTGAAACGCTGGAGGGCATATCCCTGGGTGACTTTTTTCGCCTCGGGCGTACCGCTCACGAAAATGTAGCTACGATCCCAGAAGGCGTGCCACCAATCGGCATGGGCCTGCCACTGCTTCTCATCGGATATTGGGAATGATGCCGTCGAGGCGTGGAGCACCTGATCGATCCACTCTTTGTCACTTTCTGCCTTTCCAGAGGCTACCGTAATGGCCAACTCATGCTGGGTCGTGGAGGCCGACGTCAGGGTTCCGGTACCTGAAGCCGTCATGTCACGTCCCTGAATCAGGGCTCCAAAACCCCAGTTCAACACCTCGGGGGTGGTGGGCTTGCCGAGGCCGTTCGTCGTCCCGTCGAAATGGCACCAAGCGAGGCGGTCCTTGAGTCCCTCGGCGTGATAGTCAGGCTTGAGCTCATCCATGCCAGGGCTCCGGAAGATGTCTCCGGGATTGGTTGCTCCGGGATTCACGGGTTGCGGCACACGGTAGGGATCAAGTGAAGCAGTGAGCACGCAGGGATTGCTTCTTTTGACCTCCGCATGAATGACAGGTGCATTGGCATCCACCCAGAGCCGGAGTTCCCCTCCCTCACCCTTGATGACCATCTGACCGTCGTAGAGATGAAGGGCCTGCTCAAAATGATTCGTGCCCGTGAACAGAGACGGTGAAGTCGAGATCCTCACTTTCCCTACCTTGGCCAGTCCGGTTGTCTTTACGGGATTTTCCGACCATGCATCGGTTTTCCCAATGTAAAACACGACGTCACCGTTCTGCTCGGTCCAGACATTGAGACCGATATCCCCGTTACCCAGGGGCATCGAATCCGCCGAGGTCCGGCCCGGTTCATCCCAGACGACGTCATTGGAGGAGACCGCGGAACGAAGTTGGTCCGGGGTGAGTCCCGCTCCAACCGAGGAGTGCAGGGCAACCGTAAGCAGGATCAAGGCAACGGGGTGTTTCATAAAAATCGATTGTCAGAGAGCGGGATAGATTTCGACATCCGAAAATTCGGGAGGTTTCTCATTTCCTGAAAAGGAAACACGGATGGCATCTCCGGTCGTGGCTGGAAATGTGAGGACATTCTCGTCGCGAGGGAGCGTCAGATGATCCAGAAGGGTTCTCCAGGATCCCGAATCACGGATCTCCAAACGGGCGTTGACCACCTTGGAACGCGGGCAGAGACGCACTGTTGAGAAGGTCTCCGGATGTCCAAGTTCCACGGTGAAGGAGGCTGTACCCTCGGAGTTCTTCCACCGCGTATTGTCGTCGTTATCCGTAAGCGCCTTGGCCGAATCCATGGAAGAGGTTGCAGAGACAGTTTTGTTGAGACAGAGGGATGTGAAGGTATTCACCGGTTCTCCCTCAACCTGCAGGGCCACCACACTGGCTACCGGATCAGGTGCTTTCTCCGGCAAATGAATGATAATGCGATCTCCCGAGCGCTCCGTGGTGAGAACCTTGCGGTCAGGATCGGCAAGTAGCCATGCCTTCAGCGGCTTGTTGGTAAGAGGCACACGCAGGAGTCCATCCGAGGGCCATCGGAAGACCTGCAGATACAGGGTTTCCGCTTTCCGAGTCGCCGTTCCCCAAGGAAGCCAGACAAAGGGTCCGGCCGTTGAGCCGTAGATCGATTCACCGTTCGTCTTGAGCCAACCGCCGATCTGACGGAGTCGTTCTGCGGAATCCTCGGGGATGATCCCTTCGCGGGTGGGGCCGACGTTGAGCAGGACATTCCCCCCCATGCCCCACGCGGTGATCAGGTAGGGAAGGAGTTTATCGAGAGGCTTCGAAGGGCTTGCCGTGTAGCCCCAGGATCCATTGACCGTTGTGCAGAGCTCCCAGTAAACATCCTTGGGACGTATCACCGGCATGTGAGCCTCGACGGTGTTGTAATCACCTTGCACTCCCGGGACACGCGGATCGACGATCAGGTGAGGCTGGGTCTTGAGCACATCGATGAGAGCCGTATCTTCCTGTGGCGTGATGTCGCGCGATCCATCCGTATCGAACCACAGGACGCCGATTCTCCCGTAGTTGGAGAGGAGTTCGCGGACCTGAGCGATAGCAATATTCGTCACATACGCACGCTTGTCCCCGTCCTGATAGCCCGGATCCCAATGCGGACATCCGGCCTGACCACCCGGATGCCCCCAGTCGGCTAAGAATGAGTAGTAGGTACAGAACGTGATGCCATGATGGGGGGCCGCCTCGGAGAGTTCCTTCACCACATCGCGCTTGAATGGCGTGGCGTCGACCACGTTGTAGGGGCTTGCTTGGGATTTGAAGAGTGCGAATCCGTCATGGTGCTTCGTCGTGAGCACCACGTAATTCATCCCGGCCTCATGGGCGAGATTCATCCAGGAATCCGCGTCGAATTTGGTGGGGTTGAACTCCGCGGCGAGCTTGGAGTACTCGGAGTAGGGAACCTTTTTGTTGCGCATATGCCATTCCCCGTCAGCAGGAATGCAGTAGAGGCCCCAGTGGATGAACATTCCGAACTTGGCCTTCGTCCACCAAGCCATGCGAGCCTCCTTGGCCTCCATGGACTCGCCCGGCAACCAACTAACGGGGGATGGCGACGGTGCCGGTGGCGGAGTCGGCTCTGCCACGGAATTTCTGATAAGAGACGTGGCAGCGAGGAAGGCAACTAATGCAAGAGGGGGGACTCTCATCCCTTTATTGACTCTGAAATCTTTCCTGATTGCAACCTCCTGAAGAAGAGAGGCTATAATTGCCGTATGAAAACTTGCCCCCTCCATCTCGTTTTGACTTTCTTCATCGTAACTGGCACGTCGCTTTTGGCGGCAGCCAAACCGATGAGCCTCTTCACCGACGGCATGGTGCTCCAGCGCGACGCCATTCTTCCGGTTTGGGGAACGGCCACGCCCGGAGAGGAAGTAACGGTTGAGTTTTCCGGACAGAAAAAAAGTGTAAAAGCAGATGAAAAGGGAAACTGGGTGGTGAAACTCGATCCCGTGCATGCCTCGGCATCGCCCTTGGAGATGACCATCAGTGGGGGAGGAAACCAAACAAAAGCTACTAACATACTGGTCGGTGATGTCTTCCTAGCCGGGGGGCAGTCCAACATGGGTTCCCCGCTCTTCGCTGCTCACAACGCGGCCGAAGTCCTGCCTCAGGCGACTGATGACCAGCTTCGCTTCTTCAATGTCACCAAGAAGACAGCCGCCGAACCTCAAACCGACGTGACGGGTAAGTGGCAATCGAGCGATCCTACCAACGCCAAGGGTTTCTCGGCCGTCGCTTACTTTTTTGCACGCGAGATACGCAGCAAGGAAAACATCCCTGTCGGCATTGTCTCGGCCCCCTGGGGGGGCACTCCGATCGAGACATGGATGAGTCTCGATTCCATCAAGGCAGCTCCCACACTTACAAATGTCGTTGCCCAATGGGAGAAAGCTTTAGCGGAGTACGCCAAGGTGAAGGCAGACCCCAATCTCGAGAGCGACTACTTGGCAGATCTCGATCAATGGACCAAGGAAGTGAAGCCTGCTTTCGATGCCACGATGAAGGCTTGGAACGATGACAAGGCTGCTGGCAAGCCCGTCGGCGAGAAGCCGAAGCCTTCACGCCCAGAACCGAGCAACCCGGATCCGATGGGCCCTCCTTCTCCGTCCCGCCGTCCCTCCACACCCAGCGTCTCGTACAACGCGATGATCGCTCCGCTCAGCCCACTCGCCATGAAAGGAGTGCTCTGGTATCAGGGCGAAGCAAATGCCGGCAGGGGTCTGGAATACCGCACCCTCTTCCCCCGCCTGATCGAGGGATGGAGAAAGCAATGGGGAGTCGATTTCCCGTTCCTCTTCGTTCAACTCCCGATGAATGGCAAGGATCCCGTTCCCGTTGCCAAGGATGGCGAACCCTACCTCCGTGAGGCACAGTTCATGACTCTCTCCGAGCCTAAAACTGCCATGGCCATCACCATCGACATCGGTGACCCAAACAACGTTCACCCCGGTGACAAAATCGATGTTGGCAAGCGCCTTGCACTACTCGCGCGTCGTGACATTTATGGGGAGAAGATCGATGCCTCGGGTCCTCTTTACCAAGGTTTCAAGGTCGAGGGTGACAAGGTCCGTATTTCTTTCAAGGAAACCTCCAAGGGCCTCATGCCAGGTCAGGCCCCGTGGTGCGCGAAAGGCGTCGAACCCCTCCCGACAGACAAACTGATCGGCTTCGTGATTGCCGGATCAGACAAGAACTGGGTGGAGGCAGATGCCGTTATTCAGGGCAACGACGTGATCGTCTCGAGCAAGACCGTCTCAAATCCCGTTGCCGTCCGCTACGGATGGGCCCACTCACCACGCTGCAATCTTTACAATAGCGAGGGACTGCCGGCCTCCACATTCCGCACCGACGACTGGGATTCTACTCCCGGAACAGGCGCCCCCAACACCACGAATCCCACAGCACCCGCAGTCCGGATTACCGAATAGCAGGAAAGCTCTTCACCTGATCCCCCTGGGGGATCAGGAAGTGGTTTTTGTGGGCTTGCCTAACACTCAATCCCAGCGATCTCTTATGGATAGAGCCGGAACAATTGCCCTGGTGACATCGGATTTGTGAAGAATGTAGGTGAGAGACTACATTCACCGGAGACACTCCCTGCTCACTTGTATTCTCTTAGGATTGATGAAAATTACCCGAAGGTCATTCGTTCAGAAAACTACCTTGGCATCGATCGGCATGTTGGTCGCGGACACAGCAAAAGCAAATCAAACCCATACTGGGGAGAATCCCATGAAACGCTCTGACTCGATTCTTTGGTACGATCAGCCAGCCTCATCATTCAATGAAGCTCTACCGCTGGGAAATGGTCGCCTCGGAGCAATGATCTACGGAGGAATGTCCCGGGAAAGACTTTCCCTGAATGAGGATACGCTCTGGGCCGGAGAGAGAGCCCCTTCGCCCTCACTGGAGGCCCAAACAGCGCTGCGTCAGGCCCGCTCCGCAATCGCTTCCGGAGATTATGAGGGTGCTCAACGCATCATCGATGAAAAGATACTCACCCAGTTCAACCAGCCCTATCTCCCCGCCGGGGATTTGATCATCGAGCGAGAGAACACTGGAAAGGCCAGTGGCTATCGCCGCTCGCTGGATTTGGCTTCGGGTATTTCCAGCTCGGAGTGGACGGTGGACGGAAACTCTTTCAACGAGGAATGTTTCATCTCTGCCGTCGATCAGGTCATCGTGGTGAGACTGGAAACTAAAATTCCCTCCACCGTGCGACTATCCCTCGACTGTCAGTTGAGGAACCGAATCTCGCCGACGATCAATGGTCTTGATTTGGAAAGTGAGGTGCCCGTGTTTGTGGGCAGCTCAAGCGAAGGGGTCCGATATGCAGCATCGGGCGCATCAATTCCTCGTCGTCATTACATAGGACTCAGGGTGATTGCACCGGGTGCCGAAGTTTCAACGGAAGGGTCATCCGTGAAGATCGGGAATGCCCATGAGGTGCTGATTTACATCGCGATTGAAACAACCCACCGGAGCAAAACCCCCGCCGCATTGGTGAATTCCAGATTGAAGCAAGCACTCCAAAAACCTTTTGCCCAAGTGAAAGCGGATCACGTATCCGACCATGCCAAGCTCTTTCAGCGGGTTCGACTGGAACTTGGTTCGCCTCACAACGATCTCTCCAACCTCACTACGGATCAGCGCCTTCAGAGAAAGCAATCGGGTCAGCCTGATCTGGGTCTGGAGATCCTCCTCTTTGACTATGGCCGGTATTTGTTGGTTGCCAGCAGCCGGCCCGGCAGTCAGCCGGCAAATCTGCAGGGTATATGGAACGACCAACTGCATCCCCCCTGGTGGTCGAATTGGACCATGAATATCAACCTCCAGATGAATTATTGGCCTGCGGAAGTCTGCAACCTCTCGGAGTGTCATGAGCCGCTTTTTGATTTGATCGATGAGCTCCGAAAGAGCGGCGAGAAGACGGCATCGGTTCATTACGGGTGCCGGGGATGGGTGGCTCATCACATGACGGATTTGTTGCATCAGACCACCCCGATTGCGGGGCACGCCCGCTATGCATTCTGGCCGATGGCCGGCGCGTGGCTTTCCCGTCATCTTTGGGATCACTACTTGTTTTCACAGGATAAAGTTTTTTTGAAAGAACGTGCCTGGCCGGTGATGCGGTGTGCAGCGGAATTTCTTCTCGATTGGCTTGTTGAGACCCCATCTGGCGAACTGACCACGTCCCCCTCAACCTCTCCGGAAAATAGTTATGTGAATGAATCGGGCCATCGCTGTGCGGTCTGCACAGGATCGGCCATGGATCTCTCGATCACCCGTGACCTATTTTCGCACTGCCTCGAGGCCTCCCACTACCTGGGTGGCGTGGATCCTGATCTCTGCAACAGGATGGCTCAGGCTCTCGGGAAGCTCCCCCCACTCCGCATCGGCAGCAAAGGTCAGATTATGGAGTGGAACAAGGATTGGCAGGAGTATGAGCCCACCCACCGGCATGTCTCTCATCTTTACGGACTTCACCCCGGTGAGGAGATCACTCCTCATGGGACTCCTGAATTGGCTGAAGCCGCCCGTCAATCCCTGCAGCTCAGGGGAGACTCGGGGACCGGTTGGTCCCTTGCCTGGAAAATGAATCTGTACGCCCGTTTGGGTGATGGCGATCAAGCCCATCGGTTCATCTCCAATCTCTTTCACCGAGTCGATCCCTCCGTCACCGCCACAGCCGATGCTGGAGGCGGGCTCTACCCGAACTTGCTGGATGCCTGCCCTCCGTTTCAGATCGATGGTAATTTTGGTTACACGGCTGGAGTTGCGGAAATGTTACTGCAGAGCCATACGGGAGAAATTCACCTTCTCCCGGCGCTACCCTCGGCATGGCCCAGCGGCTCCATCCGTGGTCTCCGTGCCAGAGGCGGAACCGAAGTTGCTCTGGAATGGAGTGATGGCAAGCTGGAGCGTGTCACGATCAAGAATGCGTCCAACAGAGATGTTGTTTTGCGATACAAGAATCACACACTCCACCTTGCACTACCTGTGGGTGAGAGCGTGGAAATTCAGGCTGCAAGATTTGCTTAGGAAACTCATTTATCCAGTTATCCACTAGTGATTCTCGTGTACTTACCGAAATCGGCATCACCGGATCAAAGGTTGGAACTAATACGCGTTCATTTTGCAAACTGAAAGACGCGTAACTCGTCGATGCTTGGATTCTTCCCGGCAAGGATGCTTACCCGAAGATGCCGGTACGGCTCTCCCTTGAAATTCAGACGTGAGAGATCGGATATCGAATCCGGTGATGTTGGAACAGCCGTGGTCTCATCCCCGATTTTTGTCCAATCGATACCATTCTCGGAACCCTCCAGGATATATCGGTATGTTTTTGAACTTCCCTCCCAGACAATCTCAACGATCCCAAGCGGCACCGGTTTGCCAAGGTCAATCGTAAGCCATGGAGAGGGTTGCCCGGGCTCCAGCTTCCCTGCCGCCCTCCAAGCTGTCTCGACATCACCATCCGTGGCCATGGAAGCAGCTGTCTCATTGCTACTGGAACTGGAAGCTGTCGCAGGAGCTTTATAAGCGATATTCCCGACGTTCTTGGCGGCAAGATCACACGGAGGATTTTCTTGGGGAACCACAAACGGTGTTTTTGAGTCAACGAACTCTCCAGTCCGGATAACCTCACGACTTGCAGTATCGACAATGAGAGAGACATGCTCAGGAGACGCCCCCTCGGCATCAAAAACAACGATGTCATTGGTTCCATCCCTTAACCACGGCTCCGGTATGTAGAGTGAGTCAACGTGAATCTTTTCTGGGTAGCGACCAAGACTGTGCCCATTCACCCATATCATACCCCTCGAGAGTCCCGTCCATTTTACACGCAGGATCGGATAAATCCCAGTCTCCTTGGGAGCAATAGCCGTGAATGTGGACCTGTAGAATGCTGGCTCCCTACTGGCTTCCGTGAACGGCGCCCATGCTTTCAGGGATTCTGGTTTCATCCAGAGTGTCTCATCCAAACCGGGACCACCATGCATTCTCCATCCCGTCACGGGAAGGTGCTGACCATCAAAGTCGATGCTCACTTCTCCAAGAATCCCCTTTGGGTCCAATGCCGCAGGTGTCTTGCAATATCCGAATCCCTTGTTGCGCCCGGCATGCGTCACAAAGACAGCGAGCAGGTTTTTACCCGATCTGAGGTCCACAGGATAACTTGTGCCCTTGCCTGATACCGACTTCCCGTTCAGAAAAACGGAGATCATATCAGCCCCCTTGATATTGAGAGTGCCGTGACCGGAAGAGGGCGCATTCACAACCGCACGATACCAGGCGAAGGAACCATTATCACCATCGGCTCCCATCTGCTGGGGCTGCTCGGAGCCAAACCAATGACTGTCATCGAACGAGGGATCCACAGGAGCCGTGGAGGGACGTGTCTGCCAAGGAGAGAGTGCAGGAGGTTTGGTGCTCTCCAGTCCTTTCTCCGAAGACGCTGCGAAATGCCACTCCACCGCCTTTTTCCCTGATGCACCATACACCGCCACCTGACCGCACGAGGGCTGGTTCATAAAACGCTCATAAGTAACCTGCGGCGTTCCATCTTTCATCACGAGATCCCTGACAAACGCAGGCCCAAAAACAAGGAACTGCTGATCCTGATTCCCAAGTCGCCAGGTACGCAGTGAAAGATCCTGAGGAATTACCAGAATCCTCAGAGAACCTCCAGCAACCATTTCCTCGGAGATCGAATCAGAAGAGACGGTAAAACTGAGCTTTTTCCTCTCAGAAGTTGATACCGTTACATTCCCCTCCTGACCGGGAAGACCATAGAAAACGACCGTGGTAATCCCTTCATTTCTGGCAACACAGAGAATGGGTAGGGTCGAGTCCTCAATGACTTGATCTTTTCCAAGGATTACACCGCGAGGAAGAGCCACTGATGAGTTGCGAGCCATTCTCAAAGAACCTCCATTCGCCAGGGTAGCATTTGCCTCTTCACTATTACTTTTATTTCTTAAGAAGAGGAGTGTGCCGGCAGCACTTTTTCTAGCTCCGAGGACTTGGATATCCGTTCCTGTGCCGGCATGAATGTTTTCAGCATGCGCACTAGTGCTACTGGCAATGATTTCGGGAAAGCTTTGTGCCAGAAGATTGGCACGCTTCATGGCATAATAGCTGGGACGAAGATCACCAGCCTGGCCTATTGCGGCACCGAAATCGTAACTCGAGCCCGTGCTGTTGTCGCTCCAAGAGTCGAAATTGCTTCCACCATGAAGCATGTAGAAATTATGACCACCTCCGCCGTGGGCAAGAATAGCCCAGTTGGCTTTGTCAATGGCATGGAGCTTCTTGTCGGGAGGATTTCCGTAGAGATCGAACCATCCCGCCCAGAACTCCGTGCTCATCCAGGGGTTTTTGCGCTGGGTAGGATCAATGTCCGGAGGGGAAGGATTGCCTCCGTGATTGAGACCACTAAAGAACCAAGGAATCTCGATACGGTGCTTAATCACCTGCTCCTTGAGATGGGTGAAGTAGGGGTCGTTCTCCACGACGCCCCAACCAAGCGGATGCTCGTTCTCGATCTGCATCAGGACAACATTTCCTCCCTTGCTGATCTGGTGCTTCTCCACCATTGGGAGGATTTTATCGTACCAATGATCGTTCCACTTCAGGAACTCAGGATCCGCGGTCCGGAGATTCATGCTCGGTTTGAAGCGAAGCCAGAGCGGCCATCCACCGGACTCCCACTCCGCACAGACATAAGGACCTATGCGGACAAAAGCTGTCAGCCCTAATTCCTGTTCCAGATTCAGGAATTTTTCAAAATCACCATCCCCACTAAAATTCCATTCATTTTCCCGAGGCTCCTGATAATTCCAGAAGACATAGCTCTCAACGTTCACGAAGTCCGCATTTTTGCCCCGCATGAGCCTGTCACGCCAAAGCTCGTTAGGAACACGCGCAAAGTGGATCGTTCCCGAAGAGAAATACTTTCGCTGGCCATTGATCAGAAACCCGGAGCCGTCATAGCCGATCGATTTGGAGGCTTCTTCCAAAGGCGGATAGATCTGATCATTATGTACCCCTTTCTGCGTGACAGGGATGACGACTGCAGGTGCCGGTGCATTGGTCTTTAAGGTCTCGGCACTTGCCAAAGACAAGATTCCGAAAACAAGAAAGAGGAAGAATTGATTCAAGGGGGAAAAAGATTTTTACGGACTTACCTAACCATCGATCTCAGCAATCTCTTCGGGAGAGAGTTTGAGATCCCCACCATGAGTCAGGCCATCCACTTGGGAGGCGTTGCGCGCTCCGACGATCGCCCCGGTGACTTCCGGTTTGCGGAGCACCCAGGCAAGAGCCGCTTCGGCGGCCGTGCGACCATGACGGGCCCCAACGGTCCTGAGGCGCTCGGCCAGTGCTAGATTATCGGTGAGTTTTGGTTCCTGGAACATGGGGCTGTTTCGGCGCCAGTCCCCCTCGGGAAGATTGGCAACGCGCTCTTTCGTCATCCCTCCAGTGAGAAGTCCCGATCCCATGGGCGAATAGACAATGGTGCCGACGCCATGAGCTCCGCACCAAGTGAGCTGATCATTCTCCACATCACGCTTCACCAGTGAATAGGGAGGCTGGAGCGAAGTAATGGGAGCTATCTTGCTCAAGGCCTCCATCTCCTCGCTACTCGCGTTTGAAACGCCGATCCATCGGAGCTTTCCCTCCTCTTTGAGCTTTGCCATTTCGGCCCATCCCTCGAGCGTTTCCTCAAGTTCATCGGCCGTCCAATGAATCTGGTAGAGATCGATAGACTCCACTCCGAGGCGACGGAGGCTGGCCTCCACCTCGCGACGGATCGAGTCGGCGCGCAGCGAATAGTCAATCGTACCCTGATCATCCCAGAGCATCCCGCATTTGGTGAAGACATAGGGGCGAGCGCCTTTCCAGTCGGCGAGGGCCTTACGAACTACCTCCTCGGAATGACCAAGACCATAGACGGCAGCCGTATCGATCCAGTTAATTCCGAGTTCCAGGGCACGATGAATGGCGGCGATCGAGTCGTTGTCAGACTGCGGTCCCCATCCGAATTTCCATTCCCCTCCGACGGCCCAAGCTCCGAAGCCAAGTGGGGTGATCTTCAAGTCGCTGTTACCAAGGATACGTGTCTGCATGGTGATGATTGGGTTGGTTGTGAAATAGGAATTAATCGTGTGAAAAAGTGCTGCTTGGAAAAGTAAAAGCCGAAGCGGGCAATTAGTCGACTCGCTTGAAAACCCTTTGGCCCTCCTTATTCAGAGTTACCGACCAGACATCGGTCTGGTCTTTCCAGGCGATCGTGAGACGGGTCTTGTCCTCATTCCAGGAGGTCGTGGGAAGTTCCTGCCCCTTGAGATGCGGGTAAAGCAGCATCAGGAAATTGGGCTCCACACTGCGGGAGCCAACGACAACCTGTGTCCCCATTCCCATCGAGCGCCCGGTGAACTGATGGGAGTCATCCGTCTTCTTATACTCGATGGTGGAGACCATAGGGATGGGCTGAATCGTGGGCAGATCAGGCACCGCGATATCAAGGGTGCGGAGAAGAAGGAGTCGATCTCCCTCCTTGGGTACCAAGCCGGTGGTGCCTTGGAATCCATTTTTCAGGGCAGGCTTCTCACGATGCGTTGTTTCATCGCCCAGAAGAATATCTCTGCCATCGATCGATACGGCGGCAATCTCAGGTGACATATTCATCCGCCACTCATAGAGATGCTCGGTGTCATCCTTGCAGATATCGTCAGCTACCAGGACATAGGGATGCTTCCCACGTCCGAGGATCACGGTGCGGAAGGCTTTTTTGACGGGATACCACGGGGTTCTGATCACCCATCCATCCTCGTCATCCCACATCCGCGGATCTCCATGGGCTCGATCAGCAAATCCTTGGTAGTAAGGAAGCACCTTGGGCGAGGTATCCGGCTCCCACTTGGAGAGCGGGATCCGTGACTGCAGTCTCTCTGCCGCCTCGGTAAAGCTGCCGAGCTGACGCTTCTCAAGCGACTCTTTCGACTCGGTGAAGCTGGATTTCATCCACATCCAGTCCCAGCAGTACTTGGCATCGATAACGGCCTTGGTCTCCTTAGGGGTTTCCTTCAAATCAACCCAGTCACCCGGAGTGGCAAAGAATCCCTGCCCACGCCCGTCGATGGTCACCACATTCATGAACTTCGACTCGGTATCACGGTAACCAACGGAAGCCCAAGGGCGTCCGAGGGCCGCCAAGGTAAACTGCCCGCGATCAGGGTGATCATGGTTGGCAAAGGTTGTGTCATTCCGGCAATCGACATGGAGATTCAGATCGTTCGTCCCCCATCCCGTCCGGGTGTAAAGAGATCCTCGTTCCTTGTCATAAAAGGTCAGTCCGCCACCAACCATGGCGGCAGCCTCTTTTTGGGCCTTATCGCGCGTGTCATAATCAGATGGGACTGCAGGGGTTAACCACTGGGCCTCGTTACCGTCACGCACGATTGCCGACCAGTCCCTTGCCTGAACCAAGGGATGATTGCGGTAGATGAAATCAACTCCCGCCGAATCCGGATAAAAGTATTTCTGCACTTCGAGCAGTCCGAGGTTCGGAGGAAAATTCGCAAGGTCACTCGAGGACTGCCACTCCCCGCCAAATGGCTGCATTGACTGCACAAGCCAAGACTCGGTCTGCTTTCGATAATGGGGATGGGTAAAGAGATTCTTTCCACGGTTGGCGAAGGCAATCATCGGAGCACTGAGATGCCCGTATCCCGCGGTCTGGTAGCCGATTCCCTCCTTGCCCGAACCCATCGGGTCGATCCCGTAGGTGATGTAATCGCGGAAGACCTCATAAATGCGGTCCCGTCCGCGTGGGTCGTCTCCCTTCTCCCCCTCGATTGCGAACATGCAGAGGGCATAGGATTTGTCCAAGCCGATATGGTTCCAGTTCCGCCAGTGAGCAGGCAGATCCATTCCGAGGGTGTATTTACCGGCAGTGGCACGGACGATCAGGGAGCGAAGGATCTCCCTCTGCTCCGGGGTCATCCATTTCCAGGCCCAGTCGTAGCCGAAGGCGATCTCGCTCGGGACCAACTCGCGGGTCGAGTACCAATGAAACTCATGACGCGGCCTCTTGTTCGCCTCATCGACTTTTGGCGAGATATAAACGGCGTAATTGGCAATGGCGGTGGCGACTTCCTTTCCAGCCTTCTGGTCATCCTCGATCAGGGCGAGCAGGGCCTTTGCCTCCAGACCAACAAGGAGAGGATTGCGCGTTCCCCACTTCGTCGCTGGTTTGCGTCCCGGCACATCACTCCTCAAACCAGTTCCAGGTGGCGTGTAATCCAGGGGGCTCTCCTTGTAAGCCATCTTGAATTTCCCTGGATCCCCTGTGAGCAGCGCCGCGTAGCATTGCCCCTCCCATGTGGCGGGATTCCCGATCCCTTTGGCCACTTGATCGCGCAGGGTTGAAAGTGTTGCTTTACCCGCCTCGTTTAAAGCGAGTTCCTTTCGCAGACGGGGAAGATCTTCCTCTGCAAAAAGGATTCGGGGATGCTCTCCAGCCGTTGGAACATGGAAGAGGCGATCCTTGGCAAATCCTTTTTCATCTGGTGCCCAAGGGACATCCGGAGACGGGGGAAAGTTCATCGCGCCATTGAGGGCACGCTCAACCTTCTCGGAAGGCATGACAGGATCGATATCTCCAACCCTTTTCTCCTGTGCGGAAATCGGGCATGTCTGCAAAACCAACGTGGCAATCGCCACATGGAGTCCACAGTAAATTCGTCCGATGTTCATGCGCGTTGGGAGGAACTCAATGAGCTGCAGGTTGTGATGTGGGCTTTGGCGACGGCTTGCCCCGCGGCTCCCATGCCGAAGTAGGTGACATAACGAGAGTGGGCTCTCCGGTCAGATAGCCGTTTTTGGCCAGGAAGCGGTCGATCGTAATGAGGGTATCCACCACTTGCTGCTCGCTGGCCGTGTATTTGGGCAGAATGAATGCATGGCGTGCACCCGGAATCAGGACCAACTCCACAGGCACACCAGCCGCCTTGAGGGCATCGGCAAACTTCCGGGACTGCTCGGGAGTGACCACAAAGTCGTCCAACCCATGCATCACCAGGGCGGGAGCCGACTTCGTAGAGACAAACGCCATGGGCGAAACCGACTTTGCAACCGCTATCTGCTCAGGTGTCGGGACGATCGCTTCGGGAGTGGGCTTCCTCTCCATAGCCGCACCTTTCTGAATCAACCGGAACCAAGAGTTGGTGTTTCCCTCGCCGGGCCCCATCTCGACGATCGGGTTGCAGGGAATCATGAGGTTTGCTGCCGAGGAGACACCGTTTGCATCCTGAGGATCCGGGATGGTTCCGAGACAGGCGGCAAGATGACCGCCGGCAGAATCACCGAGCACAGCGATCTTCTCTGGATCGATACCGTAGTCACAGGCATGGGATCGCAGGTAGCGCATGGCCGCCCTGCAATCGGAGACTATCTCAGGAATTCCCACGCCGTTGGTCTCCTTCTGGATTCCCCGATAATCGATGCTGAAGGAGGGGATTCCTCGGGAAGCATAATACTTTGCTGCAGGGTAGAACATGGAGGCACCGGGCGCATGCCAGGCTCCTCCATGGATCAGAACCAGTGTGGGTCGCTTCTCTCCCTGCTTCGGATCCTTGGGCAGGAAAGGAACGATCACTTGAATCGTCGAATCGTTGGTTCCATAGACAACGGGAGCGGGAACACCGTTCGTATCGAGCAATTCGGTCATCGTCACCGCTTGAACCGAGACGGAGCTAAGGAGGGACAGGGAGGCGAGTAGTGGGAGGTATTTTTTCATGGGGGTTGTCATGTAATGTATCGGGGGCAAAACTTTAGCGAGAGACTAAGGAAAAATCGGCGGGCCTCAATGTGCGACTCTCACCGGCTTTCAGTTCCAGAGATATTTTTCCTCCGTTCCAAGAGATCTCGGTTTTTCCAGCGTTCTTGGAAGAAATCACCGCCTGGGTCAGCTTTCCATCCTTCCAGCTGAGATCGATGACATAGCCCCCTCTAGCCCTCAGACCGTTGACTGATCCCGAGGACCAGACTTGGGGAAGGGCCGGCAAGAGATTGATCCCGCTCTCGTGACTCTGAAGAAGCATTTCGGCACTCGCCGCCGTGATTCCGAAATTGCCGTCCATCTGCATGGGAGGATGATTCCCGAAAAGATTCGGGCAGGTGGTTGCGAGAAATCCCCGGATCTGACTCTCGGCGGCATTCCCATCATGAAGCCTTGCGTAGAGGGCGCATCGCCAAGCAAAAGACCACTCCCTGACATCCCCGAGCGCACCTCGACTCTTGAGTGAGACGGCAGACGCCTCGGCCAATTTCGGAGTCAACCCCACACTAATCTGACGTCCCGGGTAGAGCGCGAAAAGGTGGGAGGTATGGCGATGGTGATCCACCGGGGTATCCTCGATCTGCATTTCTCCCGGATCGACACCCATCATCAGCAAACTTCGGTTGATCCAAGGTACCAGCGAAGGATTCTTTGATGATTGAGCATTAAGAAGTGAGAGCACTGGGTTGCGCTGCAACCCCTCTGAAAAACAGGGCTGTAAGGCGAGGGAGGGGCCTTGGATCAAGGCATTCAACCCCTCGGCCAAGGGAACAGGATCCTGAGGAGACGCGGCAATCCGAGCCTTCAACGCCTCCGGGAACGACTGCCAGACAAAGGCAGCAGGGGAACCCGGTTTCGCCGTGCGGAGCTTCTCGGAGAATTTCAGGGCGGATTTTTTCAATTCCTTGGAGGGATCCACCGTAGCTGTGGCTTTCTCATGCATCCACTCGAGGAGTTGCCCCCAGCTTCCGATTCCTGGAACCGCGAGCTTGTCCCGCATGGTGTCAATTTTGTCACGGAATTCCTTGTCAACACCCAGATCATCGGCCGCCTGCACCGTGTTGTTGAAGAGATCCCAGACGATCTCCTGGCTGTAGTTGACACCGTCCTCGGTGGGACCGTGCTCCGGCGACCATCCGTCGGGAACCACCAGTCTGCCATCGGGCAATGACTTCAGGTGATCTGCCCAAAATTCGCAGACCTCCTTCATCACAGGGTAGGCCGTGTCGCGCAGATACTGTTTGTCTCCCCCGAAGGCATAATGCTCCCAGAAATGAAGCGCGTACCAGGCATTCGCTGTCTTGTCCCACTTGAAGGTCATGCCACCCTGCAGGTTATGCCCGGTCTTGACGGCCCATCCGCGGGTAGAAAGCTTCCCGTCGGGAGTGCCGACACCGCGATCTTTCAGGGTCACCTCCCGCCAGCAGGGAAGCTGGCTCCGAATCATATCGAACAGTGGAAGGTGACATTCGGGCAGATTGGCCACCTCCACCGGCCAGTAGTTCATCTGAACGTTGATGTTGGCATGGTAATCGCAGTGCCACGGCGGAACATCAGTGTCATTCCAGAGACCCTGAAGATTGGCGGGCAATCCGCCGGGCCTTGAACACGAGATCATGAGATAACGACCGTATTGGAAAAGCAGTGCCTCCATCTCTGGGTCGGTGACTTTGGAAGCCTCCAAACGGCGCTTGTCAGTCGGGAGGTCGCGTTGCTGGGGAGTTGACTCACCAAACGAGAGCTTCACCCGGTCAAAGAGTTCGCGGAAGTCCGCCTCCTGCTCCGAAACCAACGCGCTGAAACCGGTTTTCCGGGCCTTGTCGATCCGAGCAGAGACCGTGGCATGGGGATCCTCACCGCGGAATCCCTTGGTGGAATCAGGCGCGTAGTTGGTCCCGGCGGCTATGAGGAGATCGAGGGCATCGCACCCTTGGAACACCAACTCCCCTTCACGGACCTCCACTCGCCCACCCCTTGCTGTCACGGCCACCTGAACTTCGTAAACCATCCCGTTATGCACGGTGCCCCGCAGGGTCACCAGTCCATCAGCAACCGTAACCGTGGCTTTGCGAAGATCGGCCAACGGATCCGGGGCATTGGGGTCCCATGGGTTGCCCGAGGAGGTCTTGGAGGAAGACTCCTCCCTCAGGACAGGCTTGGGAAGCGCTTTCATTCCATCCCACAGTCTGATGCTACCGCTGCAGCTTCCGGGCTTGTCCGCAGCGAAACGAGCCGCAATGACTCCTGCCGGATGACTGGCCACATAGGTGCGGTGGAAAGTCACGCCATCCTGGGTGTAAGTAACGGTGGAGCGGGCGGTGGAAAGATCCAACTCCCGGCGATAACCACTCACGGGATTCGTGGAACCGATCGAGACCGTCAGATCGGCTAGTGAGAGGTAGTTGCCGTAACCTTTCGGATCGTCACCGCCAGGAGAGCCCACAGCTCCTGACCAGAGGCTCAGTTCATTGAGACGGAGCAGTTCGCGGGGCACCTCGCCGGTGATCAGGGCCCCAAGGCTCCCGTTACCGATCGGAAGAGCCTCATTGATATAGGTGCTCCATCGGAAGTGCCAACCCTCGTTCAAAGGCTTAGCCGGATGATCATACCATAGGTTCAATGGACCGGGTGTCATCGTCTGTGGATTCTCTCCTCGTAGATATTGAGATCCAGTCAGGAACAAGATACCTGCGCTGAAAATCACGAGATAGGTTTTCATCACTTTTTAAAATTGGGTCGGGGTTATTTACCCGCAGTTTTCAATCCCAGAACTTCGCCGCCATTGCGTGACATGGAGACGACAGAGCGGCCATCCTTACCGTTCTTTAACGCAATGAGATCCGTGTCTTTCCCTACCTTAAGGGTTACATTGTCACCCTTATCATTCCAGGTAGTTTCGGGAATTGGGTCTCCGTAGCGCAGAGGATATAGTAAGATCCGGAAATCCGGCGAGACAGCACGGCTCGCGATCACAAGACGCTTATCAAGCCCGAAGCTACGGGAACCGGCGAGTGCACCCTTGGCGTCGGGGGTGATGGTATCTTTCCTCTCGAAGGTCTCCAAACGGAAGGATGGCTTGGTGGTACAATCCTTGGCCTTGGCGGGGACGTTGGCATTGAGAACCCTCACGAGGAGAAGCCTGTCGCCTTTTTTGGGCTTGGGCTGACCGTTCCCATCACGATTCACGGAGGCATCGCAGAGCATGATGTCATTGCCGTTGATGGAGACAACATCGGTATTTTCTCCGGTCTGCATCACCCACTCGTAGAGATGCTCTGCGGGAGTCTTGCCAGAATCCTTCTGGATGTCATCGATGATGAGCGAGTAGGGATGATCACCACGGGCCATTAATAGGGTGCGGAACGCCTTCTTGACGGGATTGAACGGCAACCGCACCGGCCACCCATCCTCATCCCACATGCGGGGCCCGCCGGCTTTGTCCTCAAAGCCTTTCCAATGGGCAACAACCGAAGGACGCGGATCCTTCTCAAACGGGCCGTTGCCATAAACTTTCCGGAAGTCCTCCCAACTCTGCTTGTAGGAGTCCCAGCGCGGGAATTGGTAACGACCCTGCATCTTGGCATCGCCGGTTGTTGCCTCCTTGGGCCACCACCAGTCGTAGGCATCCTTCGTGTCGCAGGCGGCGATCAGGAAATCTTTCGAGTCGGCAAGCCCCAACCACTTTCCGGGTCCACCCCAAAATCCCTGGCCCTTCCCGTCGATTAGGATGCCGTTGTGGTGACGGGTCTCTGGGGAGCGGAAGTTCTCCTTGGCCCATCGACGTCCCATGGCAGAGAGAGTAAAACCTCCGCGATCGGCATGCTCGTGGCTTGAACCAACCGAATCGGTACGGCACTCCATCTCGATGAACAGGGCATTGGTGTCCCAAGAGGACCGGGAATAAAGAGAGCTGCGGATCGGATCAAAATATGTCAGAGGTGCCTGGAGCGAAGCAGCGGTATTCGCAGCGGAGGTATCGGCAGCCCACAGGAGCGGCTCAATCATGTGTAGCTTGTCCTTAGCGGCATCCTGGCCTCCTGCAAAACGTGCTTTTCCGAGCAGGAAGTCGATCGCCGGGTCATTCGGATAAAATGTCTTCCACATCAGCAGGGTCGGAAGCGAGGGGCCGGTAACCGCACCATCCCCATGGCTAGTCCACTCCGTGCCGTTAGGCTCCATGGCCGCAAGATACCAGTCGGGCATTGAGCGGTGATGATCCTGCGTGAGCAGGTTGTCCCCGCGACGGCTTGCGGCGACAAAGAAAGGATTTGCCCAGACGAGACCGAACTGAGTGTATCCGACCGCCTCCGTGGAGCATCCCTTAGGGGTGACCCCGTAGGTCAAGTAGTCGCGCGCAATGTCCACGCCCATCTTGTAGACTCGGGGATCATAACCCTTCTCACCCTCTATGGAGAGTGCAAGAAGCGGTTGGCCAAGACCTACGGCACACCAGTTCCAGTTACGGAAATGATGCGGGAGGCGCGCACCCATCCAGAGTTTTCCAGCCGTGGCCTCTGCGATCACCATGCGGACCGCGTCCCGCTGCGCCTCGTCCATGAAAGGATGGGCGAAGTCATAGGCATATCCGAGTGCATGGTAGCCCATCGCGTCGCGCATGCCCTGCGCGGAGCCATTCGATCCCGTTACAGGTCCGGTGACCTTGGCCCTCCAGACATCGTCGTTGAGGGGAGCCTTCAGGGAGGCGTCCAAAATGGGCTTGATGATCCCGACGTAGGTGGTCAGCGCTGTGGCGACTTTCTTGCCACGCTCCTGATCCTGTGTCAGCCAGGCATCGAAGGCTTCCCAGACCAGGACATCGAGGAAGGGTTGGTAATGCCCCACTCCGGGAGGCAATCCGCCGTGCTCCTTCATCAATGCCTGGACCTTCGCCTGATCACCGGATGCGAGGGCATTATAAAAATCCCCAGTCCAGTTCTTCGGATCATGAAGCGCCCCCTTGAGACGGTCCTGCAGATTTGCAAACAGGGCACGGCCCATGTCCGTGTTTTTGAGGCGGTTCTCAAGATCAGCCCGCTCGTCGGGGCTGGTCAGAATGCGGGGGTGAACTCCCGGCGCGGGAACTTTGCCAAGCTTAGCCGAATCAAAGCCATCAGCCCGCTCCCCGACGGGGGACTTGGGTGAGGGAGGATAGGGATAAGCACCGTTCAGCACCTCCTCCGCGGAGAGCTCTCCGGGCAGGTGAGCGGGCACCGCGTTGGAGGATGAGTCGATGGAGGTTGCCCAGGCTCGACACACGCCCGTCACAGCAACTGCGGCAATTAAGAAACAAAACCGAAAGGGGAGTTTTTCATTCATGGGGAATGTAAACGACTATCTTCATAACGTCTTTTCGAGAAGCGAAGAAATATCCCATGCAGGGGCGAAGTAGCTAAAAAGTCGTTGAGGTTGCTTCCAGTCCACTCATCCGTTAATTCGAAAGGATGTGGCATCTCTCGCTCCCTTGGTGGGAATTCGTTCTTCGCGGCCTGATCGTTTACCTTTTCCTGATTCTAATCCTGCGTCTCACAGGAAAGCGGCAGATCGGGCAGATGAGCCCCTTCGATCTTGTGCTCCTGCTGGTGTTGAGTAATGCGGTGCAGAACTCCATGAATGGAGGGGACAACTCGGTCGCCGCCGGACTCATCCTCTCGATCACTCTTGTTGCAGCGAACTGGATCACGGGTTACATCACTTACCGGAGTAAGGCGGCAGAACGGCTCATCGAAGGATCCCCCCAGGTTCTCCTCCATAACGGGAAGATTTATGAGAGAGCACTTAACGACGCCCAACTCACACGAGAGGAGCTGATGTCCGCACTTCGCTCGGAGGGCTTCTCTGACTTTGGGGATGTTCGTGCGGCTATTCTTGAAAATGATGGTTCCATCAGTGTCATTCCCAATAATCAGTCACGGCAGTGAACTCACCCTCTTCCTTTCCGATGCTCCGTTTCCTGCGTAAGGAGTGGGTCCTCTTCACGAGTTACGCAACCATGGTTGCCTTCCTGAGGTTTGGGAAGGCATGGCTTGGAACCAATCCTGGCTTGGGATTTGGGTGGATTCTCTTTCTTTGGCTCTTCGCTGCGATGCTCTCCTCCTCCTTCGCCGTGGTGCGGCACGCGGATCATCTGGCTGAGAAATTGAAGGAGCCACTCGGAACCCTGATCCTGACACTCGCGGTCACCAGCATCGAGGTGATGATGATCTCGGCCCTCATGCTCAATGGTGATAACCCCGCACTGGCTCGCGACACCATGTTCTCCGTGGTCATGGTCGTCTTGGGTGGGCTGCTTGGACTTGCTCTTCTGATCGGAGGGCTGAAATTCGGAGAGCAGAACTTCAACCTCAAAGGAGTGAATTCCTTTCTGGGTCTGATTCTCCCGCTCTCCTTGCTCTGTCTCGTTCTTCCCAACTTTACCAAGACGGGTGGTGACGGGATGTTCTCCCCACTTCATGCCGTCTGCCTGATGCTTCTCTCACTGATCATTTACGGAGTCTTTCTTGCCGTTCAGACAAGCAGGCACAGGGAGTTCTTCAACGAAGCGGGATGGAGTCCTTCGGATTCAGGGCCCGATGAACATCGCGGATCGATTGGTGCAGAATCCCTCTTGTTGATCCTTCACCTCATCCCGATCGTCCTTCTCTCCAAGCAGATGGCTCATCTGCTTGATTACCGTGTCAACCGGGGAGGACTTCCCCTGGAGATTGTTGGGCTCATTGTTGCGATTCTGATCCTGGCTCCCGAGGGACTGGCAGCGATCCAGTCAGCCTCACGGAACCAAATGCAGCGTTCCGTGAATGTCCTTCTCGGATCCGTTCTTGCAACCATCAGCCTCACCGTTCCTGCAGCCCTCGCGATCAGCCTGATCTACGGAAAACCCCTCTTACTCGGACTCTCTCCCTCTTATATGACCTTGCTAGCGGTCACGCTGGGAAGTTGCATCATCACCTTCGGCCAGGGGCAGACAAATATCCTACAAGGTTTCGTACATCTCCTGCTCTTTGTCGCTTACATCGTCCTGATGTTTGACTAGGACGCGCGTCGAGAGCTTATCATTGGGAAGATTCGTACCTTACCGAGACTCCGACCCACTCCGTCTTCGGGAGGATGAATTTCCGGATCGTGACGTCGATCCATCGTAGATGAAATTCCGCGAGTAATGCCGTAGCCAAATCATCGGCAAGAGACTCGATCAGCTTGCGCGGGCGATTTTCAGAAATTTCCGAGGCCCTCAGACTCACCTCGTGATAGTCGACCGTTCGGGCAATATCGTCTTGAAGCTCCTCAGGTTGGGCACTTGCAGCAAACCCCAGGTCGATCAGAAGTCGCTGGGGAGTTGCCCGCTCTTCCTCCGGCACGCCCACATGGGACATGACCTCCAGTCCCTGGATTGAAATGATGCGCTCCGTGTTCATGGTCGGGATCAGAATCATTAGAGAATGAATTTGATATCCCCAATCATCTTTTCCCCAAACTGCTCGCGGAGCTTGGCGATGATCTGAGGCTTCCAGGTTCGGTCGAGCTCATAACGCACACTCGGCTGAATCACTCGGATCATGAGCGTGCCAGCGACGAGGCGCTCCGGCTTGGAGTGCTGGGCGATGAAGTCTCCAACTATCCCCTTCCATGCCGCCATGATATCGGCTTCCTTGATGCGGGTATCAAGCCCGAGTTTGGGGAGCAGTTTTCCGAGCACATCCCCGATCGAAATCGCACGATCAGGGCGCGTATCTTCAGGAAGCCCCCTCCATTCATAGATCATCCTCTTAGAGGGTGACCATTTTTCGGGAAACCGGCCGCCACTAGCCTTTGAAGGCGCGGCCATCAGATCCGTGGACTAGGCGTCGTTACCGATCGCCTCAACAGGGCAGCCTTCCATGGCCTCTTTGCAGAGAGCCTCCTCTTCAGGAGTCTCGGGCTGCTTGAAGACATAGGAGTGTCCCCCATCTTCGTTGCGCTTGAAGTTGGCGGGGGCGGTCTCACGGCAAAGATCGCAATCGATGCACTGGTCGTCACAGTAGTAGGCGCCTGCGACATTCTCGGGATACTTGTTGGATACGTCAGCCATAGTTTGAAAATGTTAAAAGCGACTCACCCGATTGCAACGGTTTTTTACGAGAGTTTCCCAGCGATCTCGGCAATTTTGAGGGAAGTAGAGTTCGCTGGATCGCTCAGAACGATGGGAAAACCCGCGTCAGCTGCGATTCTCACGGCAGGATCGAGTGGAAGTGATCCCAGAAAAGGAACCTTCAGCCGTTCTGCTTCCCTCTCACCGCCGCCACTTCCGAAGATCTCGTGACGACTGCCATCCGGAGCGATGAAGCAAGCCATGTTCTCGATGACTCCGAGGATCGGCACATTCGTTTTGCGGAACATGGTGACGGCCTTACGCGCATCAATGAGGGCCACCTCCTGCGGCGTGGTGACTATGACCACCCCGGAGAGTGCCACGGTCTGGACAATGGTGAGTTGGATGTCCCCGGTCCCGGGAGGCAGATCAAGGACAAGAACATCAAGATCACCCCACACCACATCACGCAGGAACTGCTGCGTGTAGCGGGTCACCATGGGGCCTCGAAGGATGGCCGGCGAATCATCCTCAAGCATCAGTCCCAGCGACATGATCTTAAGCCCATGAGACTCCACGGGGATGATCTTGCCAGCCTCATTGGCATAGGGGCGCTCGGAGGTGCCGCACATCAGGGCAATACTCGGGCCGTAGAGATCGCAGTCGCAGATCGCCGTCTTGAGACCTTTTAATGCAAAAGCAGAGGCCAAGTTCACGGCCACGGTCGATTTTCCCACGCCTCCTTTTCCACTTGCCACAGCGATGACGCGGCGTACCCCCTCGATAATGGAGGGCCCCTTTCCAGGAGTCTGAACGGGTGACTGTACCGGCGCCTGTACATCGACAAGAACCGTGACCGGAGGCTTCCCGGGAAGGGCGGCCAGGGCCTCCTCCACGGAGGAGCGGAGCTTGGCTCCCACACCGGTGTCATTGGTTGAGACAACAAGCTGAATCTTGATCTCCGACCCGATAGTGATGGCTTTGACAATTCCGAAGGAGATGATGTCGCGGGTGAACCCGGGATACGGAACTTTGGCCAGAAGATCGCGGACCTGCTTTTCGTCAATCATCAGCCAATCCTAGAAACATCACGGAAAATGACGAGCGAGAATGCCATGCCCAACCCTGCCTGGCTGTTGTTGGAGCACGAGCAGGTGAACCAAGGTGAAGAAGGTTGCCAAAATTTGCCGCATGATCACATTAACACCATGAGCGAATCCACCACCTCTCTCCCCGCGATCCTGCCGACCGAGGGTCTTCATGTCGTGCATCTCTTCTACCGGATGGAGCAGGAACCATGGTCCTATCTGGAGGCTGCCGATCGGCACAAGAGACGCGATCACCTGGCAAAGATCGTCAGAGAGATCAAGGCCCAGCCGGATACCCAGCTCCTTCCCTACAGTGTGGTTAGCCCGAAAGCCGACCTTGGCTTCATGCTTCTAACCCCCGACCTGCAAGTCGCTGACCGCTGCTCCAAGATGCTGGGCGAGGCGCTCGGAGCAGGCATGCTGACACCAGTCTTCTCCTGGCTCTCCATGACAGAGCGAAGCGAATACACGACCTCCGAGGCCGAATACACCGCTGAACTCAAGGCAGAGGGGATCGATCCGTCGACGCCCGAGTTCGCCACCAAAATCGCCGAGTTCAACGATCGCATGGAGAAGTACATGCGCCGCCGTGTCTACCCCGAGCTTCCCGAGGCACAGGAGTGGCCTGTCTTCTGCTTCTACCCGATGTCGAAGCGCCGCATGCATCAGCTGAACTGGTATGCCCTCCCCTTCGAGGATCGCAAGCGCCTCATGGGTGGTCATGCAAAGATCGGACGCACCTACTCGGGTCGCGTCCTTCAGCTCATCACCGGCTCGACCGGACTCGATGATATGGAATGGGGCGTCACCCTCTTCGCGAAGACCACGAGCGATATCAAGGCGATCGTCTACGAGATGCGCTTCGACGTCGTGAGCTCCCACTATGCCGAGTTCGGCGAGTTCTTTATTGGCATCCGGATGGAGATCTCGGATCTCTGCAACCGGCTGAATCTGTGACCTTATCTTCGCAAGGCTCGGTGCTGGCTGATTTGGCAGCAAAGGAAGCTCTTCTGGAGAGGATTCTCTCGCGGCATGCTCCCCTGCTGATCGCCTATTCGGGAGGCGTCGACAGTACCCTCCTGCTAGCCGTCGCCCATAGGATTCTGGGTGATCAAGTAACCGGCATCATCGCCGACTCTCCCAGCCTTCCACGCGCCTCGTTGAATGAGGCCGTCCGGTTAGCAAAAGAACTGGGCATTCATCTAGAGTTGGTTGCCACAACTGAGTTGGAGGATCCGCGCTATGCGGAGAATCCCATCAACCGATGCTACTTCTGCAAGGCCGAACTCTTTACCCGGATGGATCAGGTGGCCCGGGAGCGTCACTTCGCAGCGATCGCCTATGGTGAGAATGCCGATGACCCGGCGCATCTCCGCCCTGGTTCCCAAGCGGCCGCCGAGTTCTCCGTGATCGCGCCGCTCAAGGAAGCAGGCCTCACCAAGGCCGATGTCAGGGCACTCTCCCGCAAGCTGGGCCTCCCGACCGCAGATGCTCCAGCTCAGCCTTGCCTCAGCTCCCGCATTCCTCATGGTACCCGCGTGACCAGCCAGACTCTTGATTATGTGGAGCGTGGGGAAGCGATTGTCCGTCAGTTCGGATTCAAGGTCTTCCGGGTCCGCTATTTGCCGCCGGAAGGCATGGACGGTCTCCATAGGCCCGGAGCCAAAGTCCAGATCTCGACTGAAGAAATGCCCAAGCTTGAATCTACCAGCAACACGCTCATCGCGGCCCTTTCGGCAAGTGGCTTCAGCCGAGTGGAGATCGATCCCGAGCCTTTAAGGAGATAGGAGCAAAGGGGTTTAGACTGAAGACTATTAGACTTTTAGGTCAGAAGTTTCTCGCACGATCTCCTGACGGGCACCCCATTTCCTATTCTCCATCACCGATAGCCCAACCTGTCTCGCAGAGCCACATGGTCTCCCCGAATTCGGTTTGGATACCCTTCTTGATGATTGAGATTTGCTCCGTTGTGACTTCCGGAGCCATCACCGCAACCATTGTGGAGCCCGATCCGGTCATGAAGGCAGCCTCCACGCCAGGTTTCTCCCGCAGCCAGGTTTTCATCACGGGAAGGAGGAGGTACTTGTGGAACACCGGTGCCTCCAGATCATTGACGATTTCCAGATCACCAAGGAATTGCTTCTCGGGCTGGGGGAGAGGTTTTCCTGATTCTGTCAGCTCGGCATATTTTTTGTAAGCCCAAGCGGTCGGCACGGGAAAGGGAGGCTTGATGAGCAAGAGATTCCTTTTCGGAAGGGCTGAGACCTCTTCCAAAATCTCTCCCCTCCCTCGGCACCAGGCTGGACCACTCGCCAGGAAGAACGGAACATCGGAACCGAGTGGTGCGGCGATCTGGTGGAGTTCTTCATTCACGAGAGGTTCATCGAAGAGTTCGTTCAGTCCTTTCAGAACGGCGGCGGCATCACTGCTTCCCCCTCCAAGTCCTGCTCCATGGGGGATTCTTTTCAATAGCGTGATGGCGATTCCATGATCGAGACCCGTTGCGATTCGGAAAGCCTCGGCAGCTTTCACACAGAGGTTATCGGATCCCGTGGAAAGCTCGGGATCATTGCAGGTCAGCGTGATTCCATGACCCGTCCCATGGGAAACCTCGATCGTATCGGCAAGCCCGATCGGTGCCATGAGGGTCTCCAACTCATGAAATCCATCGGGACGCTTTCCGAGAATACGGAGAGAAAGGTTGATCTTGGCCGGAGCCGTGAGTGAGATGGTCTGAGTCACGTTACGTCATTAAGAACCCTCTCATCGTGTGAAACTACCGTCCCGACCCCAAGACAAAATCATCATCGCCCTCGATGTTCCCGATACCGACGGAGCCCTCCGACTCCTTGACTCCCTGGGCGATCCCCCTGCCCTTTGCAAGATCGGCCTGGAACTTTTCACCGCAGAGGGCCCTTCGGTGATCAAAGCCGTGCAAGACCGCGGCAGCCGCGTCTTCCTCGATCTGAAGTTCCACGATATTCCCAACACGGTTGCCCACGCTGTGAAATCCGCTTCCGGCCTCGGTGTTGCCATGACTACGCTCCATGCCTCGGGAGGTCCGGTCATGCTCGAGGCGGCAGCGAAGGCCGCCGAGGGATCAGAACTCCTCCTGCTTGCCGTCACCGTGCTCACCAGTATGGACGCCGCGCAGTTATCCTCCACCGGTATCAGTGTGGAGCCGAAGGAGCAGGTCTTGCGTCTCGCCGGACTCGCATCCAACGCCGGCATTGGTGGCGTTGTCTGCAGTCCGCTGGAGGTGAACACAATCCGAACCTCGCTTGGCAACAATCTCCGCATCGTAACCCCGGGCGTCCGCCCATCATGGGCCGTGACCGGGGATCAGAAACGAGTCATGACGCCCTCTGAAGCTATGAAAGCAGGTTCAGACTGGCTCGTTATCGGTCGCCCGATTACCGCTGCAGAAAATCCGAACGAATCTTACGCCAAAGTCGTCGAAGAACTTTCCTGATCCAACTCAGGATCAGGATTCCATAAACTTCGGAATCGATCCCTCAAAGATCTCGTTTAGGGAAGTAACCGACCAAGAGCAGGAATTGGTTCCTGTCTTGATTGAGAGTTCGGCATTTGCCGTGACCTCACCAATCTTGCAAAAGGGAACGCCTGTCACGGAGAGCTCTTTCTCAAGAGTTGCAGCATCCGATGCCTTTATGGAAATGACGATGCGGCCCTGAGTCTCGTTGAAGAGAACCACATCGGGACGCTGATCGGTAGCACCGAGATCAATCGAGGCGCCCAAGGAATTACCGAAGCAGGATTCTGCGATCGCGACGCCCAGGCCACCCTCCGAGCAATCGTGGGCGCTACGCACGAATCCCTTGCGGATCACTCCGAGCAGGGCGTTGTGTATGGCGATTTCCTTATCGAAGTCGAGCGCAGGAGGAGCTCCTTCCTTGCGGCCATGGATGGCCAGGAGATAATGCGAGGCACCTAGTTCGTTTCCGATCTCTCCAATCAGGTAGACCTGATCACCGGCCTCCTTGAAGGCTTGGGTCGTGATGTGGGCTGCATCAGCGATGGTTCCAACCATGGAGATGGTCGGGGTCGGGTCGATCGCACCGGCGGGACTCTCGTTGTAGAGGCTGACATTGCCCCCGGTGACCGGGACGCCAAAGGCCCGGCAACCCTCGGAGATCCCCTCCACGGCGGCGCGGAGTTGATAGAAGTTCTCGGGCTTGTGTGGGTTGCCGAAGTTCAGGTTGTCGGTGACACCGATCGGAACGGCACCGGAGCAGGCAAGGTTGCGGGCGCACTCGGCGACGGCAATGCGGGCACCGACCGAGGGATCGAGTTTGCAATAGATGGCGTTGCAGTCAGTGGCCGCGGCTAGGATCTTGTTTGCTTCGCGGACGATGAAGACGGCGGCATCGGAACCGGGAAGCACGGCTGTCCCAGTGCGAACCATGTGGTCATACTGGCGCCAAACCCAGCGCTTGCTTGCGATACTGGGATGAGCAAGGAGTTGCGGCAGAGCCGTTGTCGGATCAGCCTGCGGAAGGCTGGAGAGATCAAGTGGTGCAGGCGGGGTGAAGGGAGCGGCCTCGCGCGAATAGAGAGGTCCGTCATCAGCGAGTGAGCGGGCGGGAATATTTACGACCACATCATTGCCGTTGCGGACGCGCATCATGCCGTCATCAGTGACCTTGCCGATCTCGGCGTAGGGGAGATCCCACTTCTCGAAGATCCTCTTCACAACATCCTCGCGGCCCTTCTTCACAATCACCAGCATGCGTTCCTGAGATTCACTAAGGAGAACCTCGTACGGGGTCTGTCCCTTAGCCCGCTGGGGAACGAGTTGGATATCGATCTCGACACCTGTGCCACCGCGGCTGGCGGTCTCACAGGTGGAGCAGGTGAGTCCGGCAGCACCCATGTCCTGAATACCAGCGACGGCATCAGTGGCAAGGAGCTCAAGGCAAGCCTCAAGCAAAAGCTTCTCACGGAAAGGATCGCCCACCTGAACGGCTGGACGATCGGCCTTCGACTCCTCGGTCAGTTCGCGAGACGCGAAAGCAGCACCAGCGAGTCCATCGCGACCGGTCTCGGCACCGACATAAAAGACAGGGTTACCAATTCCCTCGGCCGCACCACGGGCGATCTGATCATGGCGGAGGATGCCAAGGCAGAAGGCGTTCACCAGCGGGTTTCCGCTGTAGCTCTCGTCGAAATAAACTTCACCGGCGATGGTCGGCAGGCCGATACAGTTCCCATAATGAGCGATACCGGCAACAACTCCTGCGAAGAGACGGCGGTTGGTCTTCGCCTGCTCGCTGTCACCCTCGATGGACCCGAAGCGTAATGAATCCATGAGGAAGACAGGACGCGCTCCCATGGTGAAGATGTCGCGAATGATGCCGCCGACACCTGTGGCCGCTCCCTGAAAGGGTTCAACGGCGCTGGGGTGATTGTGACTCTCTATCTTGAACGCCACGGCCCAACCATCGCCGATATCGATGACACCCGCATTCTCCTCACCTGCCTTAACCAAGACGCTGGGGCCGGTGGTGGGGAACTTGCGTAGTTCAGGACGGGAGTTCTTGTAGGAGCAATGCTCACTCCACATGACGGAGAAGACCCCCAATTCCTCAAAGCTGGGTTCACGTCCGAGGATGGAGAGAACCTTTTCGTACTCTTCAGGGGAGAGTCCGTGCTTGGCAATGAGTTCGGGAGTGATCGCGGGATTGGACATTGGGAAAAGGCTTTTAGGCTGAAGGCTGAAGGCTTTTAGGAAAAAGGATCAAGAGGGTTTAGGATTTTGACTTCTGAACCGCTTCGATCATCGACTGGAAGATCCCCCGGCCTTCAGATCCCCCGAGAAGAGGATCGCAGACACGCTCGGGATGCGGCATGAGGCCGAAGACATTCCTTCCATGACTGCAGATACCGGCGATATTCCCCAGCGAACCATTAGGGTTGGCCTCCGGGGTGACATTGCCCGAGGCATCGCAGTAGCGGACGAGCACCTGCCCGTTGGCCTCGATCTGAGCCAGGGTCTCGGGATCGGCAAAATAATTTCCCTCGCCATGGGCGATCGGGATGTCGAGCACCTGTCCCTTGTGAAGCACGGAGGTGAACGGAGTTTCGGAATTCTCGACGCGAAGATGGAGATGCTCACAGCGGAACAGAAGTCCGTTATTGCGAAGCAGTGTGCCGGGCAGGAGTCCCGCCTCGCAGAGGATCTGAAATCCATTGCAGATACCGAGCACCAGGACGCCTGCATCGGCTGCAGCCCGGACGGCACCCATGATCGGGGAGAATCGGGCGATCGATCCGCAGCGGAGATAATCTCCATAGGAGAAGCCGCCGGGCAGAACCACGGCGTCGTAACCGGCAAGAGAGGTCTCCTTATGCCAGACGATCTCGGCATCAACGCCGGGGAAGGAAAGGAGTGCGGCCTGGCAGTCGGTGTCGCAGTTCGATCCGGGAAACTGAATGACGGCAACCTTCATGAGCGGCGCCATCGTCAGGAGATAATCTCGAGCTTGTAATCCTCGACCACGGGATTAGAGAGCAGGTCGTGGGCGATCTCGTGGAGCTGTTTTTCGTCGGCACCATCGACCTCGATCTCGATTGATTTTCCGATACGGACGGAGCGGACTCCCTTGAGACCAAGGTGCTCCATGGCACGGCCGGTGGCTACTCCGGCTGGATCAAGAATTGCGGGTTTCGGCATGACGGTAACGACGGCTTTCATGAGGTAAGGAAAATCGGGCCTCTCGTTGAAGCGGACAAGCCAAAAGGAAAAAAACTCCTTTTCCTGAAGATATTTCTCCTAACGACTCCGTTTGACTTCGGGTAATGCATCCTGAAAAGTAGGCTAATGATTCAGATCACGGACTCGGCGGCAAAGCACCTCTGGGAGCTAGCAACGGACAAAGGCTCCCCAGGACTGCGACTCGCCGTGGAAAAAGGAGGCTGCGCCGGCCTGCAATACGCCATGAGCCTTGGAGGGCCACTCCCAGGTGATGAGGTGACGGAACGCGATGGCGCCGTGGTGGCCATTGATCCCGAGAGCAGCGCACATCTCGACGGATGCACCATCGACTACGTCGACGAACTGACAGGGGCGGGCTTTCGGGTGATCAACCCCCATGCATCGCGGCGCTGCGGCTGCGGCACATCCTTCGAGCCAGCCCACGAAGAAAAACCAGCGTGATACCCGACGGCATTCACCCGTTTTCGGTTGCCTCTGGCCGAGCACCTCGCTCTTCTTAGAGGATTCATGTCAGGCAAGCGCTATTACCGATATCAAGGAAAGTCAGGGCACCGCAGGGGAGCGGAACCAAGGGATGGTCTGTTCGGATGGACCGTCTTCATTTTTCTTCTGATCGGCTTTGTTTTTCTCTGCTGGATGGGGAGCTACTACATCTTTGCGAATCCTGAAAAAGCAGCCAACTACCGCCTTCTCCTGAGGATGCACAAAATCGAGCCTCCGGTTAGGTTCGAGATCACGGAAGCGCCGCGTGGAGAATTTCTGAAGCCGGGCCAGCTGCTCGAGAGATTCGGATCGATGACCACCTCGGAAATCCGCAGGTTCAACTCCAACCTGCTTCGCCGATTCATCCGTAACTACCATCAGGACCGCGAACTGGTTCCCTATGCTGTCGGCACCTATCGGGTGCTCGGGACCTCGCCGCTCACAAACGAGACCTTCTGCAGGCCCGGATTGATTGCTCTGCTTCAGGCAGTTGAACAGCCTGAGGTCCTTCTGGAGCAACCCTTCACGGCACAGGACAAAGATCTTCCAGGTCTGAAGCGTTCGCTGGTGACCGGCCAGCAGATCAAGCTCGAGAAGCCTCTGGATCTCTCGGCGGTGATCCATATCGAGCGCCTCACTGAAAATAAAATCCTCCTGACAACCATGCCCCTGCTCTACGGCACCTATGGTGCGGCCAAGGGGGAAACCAGCTTCTCGCTCGAGCCACCGGAGGAGCTGAATCTCGAAGCTGGCCTCCCGATTCTTTCAATCGCCGACATCTCTCGCCTGTCGGGAGGGAAGATCAAGGGTGATAATGACAAGGTGGGTAATGTAGGCGAGAAAACATCAGGACACCTCAGCAGGATTGCCGAGGAGATGGCGACTCCAACTCCTGAACCGAGAGTTGCCAAAGCCCTGCCTGTCAATCAGCCACCAGCCCTTCATGAAGTAGCGCCTGCATCTCCAGCAGAGAAATCACCCCAAGTCGCGCGAGCCATCCCGGTGAATCAACCCGCGGTTCTACCCGCCATTCCCGTAAGTACCCCGATCGGGAATGAAAATACACCGGCTATTCCCCGTGCCATTCCCGTAGGCACGCCATTGCCGACGCCTACTCCCGTCGCTACTCCCGTCGCTATTCCAGTGAGTACCCCGACTCCATTGCCGGCTCCGAAAGCACCGCCATCCCCCACCCCCAAGCCGAGCTCATCACCTGCAGTCTCCCTCCCGACCAACGCAACCAGCATGACAGCGACCAACCAACCCGTGGTAGCAAGACCTTCGGAAATATGGCCTGTCTACGAGCCTGGGAAAATGCCCCGCGGACGCTTGGTGGAGTCCTCAGAGGCGCAGGGCATGGCTTCGAAAGGAATCGGAGGCGAGCGCCATTATCTTCAGGGGCGCTTTGCAGTCACGGCCTCGGGCAATGGACGCGCTGTATTCCGACCGCAGGGCGCCATTGCAGGGGTTCCTCTGGGGCCCAATGCGCGCGTCCGCGTGATCGTTGATTTCCCTTCAGGCGCAACCCCTCCTGCCGAGGGCAATGTGATTTCCAGAGACAACCTCCGTCCCTTCCAGATCACCTCGGTGAAACGTGGGGATGATGGCCAGATCAATATCTACGCCCGCGAGATCACGAGGGGGCAGTGATTCTTAGGTTGATAGACTGAAGACTATTAGACTGTTGGGTCAGAAGGAAGACATGGAATCGATAGATCTTCATCACGAGATTCTGAAAGAGATCGCGGCGTCTGGCGGAGCGATTCCCTTCCGCCGCTTCATGGAACTGGCACTTTATCATCCGGAGTATGGCTACTATGCCTCCGGGAGGGCCCGAGTCGGCAAGGAGGGTGACTTTTTCACCAGCGTTAGCCTCGGAAGCATCTATGGGAGGCTCCTTGCCTCAGTCTGCCGGGATGTCTGGGAGCGTTTAGGAAAACCATCCCGGTTCACCATTGTCGAACAGGGAGCCAATGACGCCAGCATGGCTGCAGATATTCTCGGAGCCATCGCAGGAGTTGAAGACTCCTTCAACCATGCCGTTCAACTCGTCATCGTGGAGCCTTACCAGGCGAATCGGGATCGCCAGAAACAAAAGTTGGCGGCATTCCCAAACGTCACCTGGGTTTCCTCCTTGGAAGAGTTACCGGAGTTCGCCGGCATCCATCTCTCCAACGAGTTGCTGGATGCCTTTCCCGTCGATTCCCTTCGCTGGAATGGATCTGCATGGGACGAGGAGTGCGTCGTACAGGAAGCAGGAGAACTACGCTGGGACAGATGTCCCATCACGACTCCAGAACTTCTGTCTGCCGCAGAAAATCTCCCGAAGAATCTCCCCCAAGAATTCCGCATCGAGATCAACCAGGGAATCCAACCGTGGCTCTCCACTCTGCATGCCAAGCTCAAACGAGGAGTCATCCTGACCGTCGACTATGGTCAGGCGGGAGAAGACCGCTATGCTCCCCATCGCGCAGATGGCACCTTGCTTGCATTCAAAAAACACGAGCGGTTCAATGACCCACTTCCAGAGCCAGGCCTGAGGGACATTACAGCCCAAGTCGATTTTACAAACCTAGCCCGATCAGCACGCGAGGTCGGTTTCGACATCCTAGGTTATAGTGATCAGCACCATTTTCTGGTCGGAGCGGCTGAACCATGGCTACGGTCGCTCGGCGATTTTACAGATCAGGGAGACGCTGCAAGGCGGGATCTGAGCGCCCTACAAACACTCCTTAATCCGGGATCCATGGGGATCCAATTCAAGGCGATCGCCCTAGGGAAAGATTTCCCCTCGGAACCTTCCCTAGGCTGCTTCAAGTACCAACGCCCGGGAATTGGAGTACTCTAGCGCGACCTGTTAATCGAGTATCAGCCTTTGCCCTTTCTTACCTCATTAGAGAAGACGGAGACTTCGCTCCATGTGGAGGTTCTTCTCCATGGGAGGATGCCTTCGATCACGATCATCCAGTTAGATGAAGAGGATTGTCCGGATTAACACGATCAGAACGAGGATGAGAAAACTGTTTGGTATTAGGTTGATCCCAACGGTCCAGATGAGTACACCGGCAAACAGCACTTCGAGTCCCGGAAGGATTACGCCACCGAGAGTACGCCGGAACGTGGTGTAGGCCTTGGTCCAGTTGGAAAACTAGAACTTCAGGCCAGCTGACCAGAAGATGTTCTGGCTAACGAGATCGCTGTTCCCTGCCGAGGCGTTGTAGAAGAAGGAGGTATTCCAGTTCTTCGCGAACTCCACTGTGAAGCCGACTCCCGTGTAGAGGAAGTCCCTGATGGGTGCCGTGCTCCAGTTGCTGAAGCTAGGACTCGTTCCTCCCAGGTTGCCGTTGATGGCGTACGGGTTCTGCATGAACTCATGCTGCCAGTTGAGTGAGATCTGCGGTACCACCAGCACATTCTTGCCTGCCTGCCAGTTGTAGGCGCCGTGGGCACCTACGCTCGAGAGCATGCTGGAGCTGTTCCAGCCCGAGGAGTTGAAGTTCAGGCTCTGCGCTCCGGTTTCATTCACTCCGTTGGCTCCCAGGTAGGTGTACTGGAGCGAGGCTGTCGGTCCATAGGTGAACTTTCCCTTCTGGAGGTCATATCCTGTCGCAAGCATCGTATCGAGTTCCCCTGCTCCAGGGGAACTATTGGCTGTACGGTTGACTCCGGTGTACTGGATGACACGGGTGGCTTGGAGGTTGTGATAGGCGCCTCCAGCAAGGGCGTTGGCGTAGAATCCCTTGCCGTTCTCTTGTCCGTAGGTACCAAAGACTCCAAATCGGACGGCGTTGTCGATCAGGCTGCTACCAGTTCCCAGTCCTGAGCCGTTGGCTCCGCTCTTGGTGTAGGTCCCTTGGTAGCCGGCGTAGATGCCGCTCGCGACGTTCTTGTTCCACTTGTAGGTGAGGCCGGTGGTGACGCCTCCGCTCTCGGAGTTGTATCCGGGTAGCATGTTGGCGCTGTTAGCTTGGGCGAAGATGCCGTTGGCATCCAGGAACATGCCCCAGCGGTTATCAAGTCCGGGACGCAGGATGTCTTTCTTGGAGTCGAGGACACTCTTGCCTCCATGTTCAGGCCCATCTCCAATGCCTTCCTGAAGCATGGCGTAGTTGTCGGCCAGTCCGCTCATGCTAAATCCCCCTCCCTCGGCCACCCGTACTCCCCAGAGGCGTTGGTTGAGTTCCATGTTCTGGGCGTTGGCTTGGTTGAAGGCGATCGTTGCCACCTGCTGGTAGAAGGTTGGCATGATGGCGTTGAAGGCTTGGTTGTACTCGGAGGCCGTCAGGCTATCCAAGGAGGTGGAGACCACCAGTTGATCGCCACTTGTGGCAGGGATGAAGCTGTTCAGTGCAGTTGCTACGTTGAGTTGGTTCCTTCCCTGAGCTAGCTGTGTGTAGCTCTCTGGAGCTATAATTACCGAAGCCGTTGGGTCTCCCTCAATCACCAGGCGGGCACGATATCCATCCGGAGCCACAATGGAGCTAAAGGTACCGCTAATGCTATCTGCAGTCAGAAAGGCGATCTTCTCACCGAACTGCAGGGAACTCCCCGAGACGGGAGTGATATTCAGAGTGCCGTTCAGGACGACACTTCCCTGCACGTTGACCTGATCATGGAGTGAGGCACTTGCAACCGTGAGGTCGAAAGCAGAACCCTTACCGAGAACGAAGTTACCTCGAATCGCGAGTGTGGAAGGAGTTGATGATGCGAGCAGTTGACCGTTTTGCGTCAGATTCCCTTGGAAAATTCCAGAGCCATCATAGTAACCATTGCTTCCAATGGTTAGATTTTTGACCACCAGGAGACCATCATTTACGATCACCCCGTCTGATTTCGAGATATCCGATGAGAAAGGAGAAACCTGCACGACCCCAGTTGTTGCAATCATCAGCATCGTCCCTGGATCGAGATTGAGGCTTTTTCCGACATTCATCGTATTGCAGACTGTCAAAGCACTCCAATATCCCGTGATCTGAAGCTTGCCTGGAATGTTGACCGGCTTGACTGAGGCATCGACCACCAGTGTTCCCCCGCCCTGTACAGTAAAATTGTTGGGAACGATCAGGCTATTGTTTCCTTGAATTTTTCCCGTTGCTGGGATGGCCCCTGAGACATTGGTACCGATGACATTAAAGGCACCATTCGAGACAGTGAGATTCCCATTCAGGTTCAGGACACCGCCGTCGTTAAAATTCAACCCGTTGATAGTGTTGGAGGAAAGAGCAGTCTGGTTCAGCCCGTCGACCGTGAAGGAATAATTGGGATCAATCGGGGTATTGGAATTAGCATTATCAAGAGGAACAATGAGACGATTAGCTTTCAAGAAGAAGATGCCACCTCCTGGCTGGGATGTAATATCTTGCCAATTTGTTCCATTTGGAGAGTAAATGGAAATTCCAGCATTATTATTCGAGAGTCCTTGAATAACCTGTGACGATTCAGTGTCCACTGGAATTGAACCTCCATTGTTTGTGCCATAGTTGACCTCGACATAGATATCCCCACCGGCTTTGACGCTCAGTGGATTCGTCAATTTCATAAGATTGTAACCTGGACCGTCGGCATTGAGAGTATTTGTCTGGGTTGCGATCGCATTACCAACAAATCCACCTGTTCCGGAATTGGGATCAGTGATACTAAAATTCGTATAAACATTTAGGATCACCGTCGTATTGGAATAAAGTTGCCATAGCCCAAATGCTCCAATGTAAGAATTAGCGGGGGTTGCTAATTTCTCAGCTGCAATATTTTCAACCCCCGCATTGAATCCTATGCCATAGAAACGTGGAGCAAAGATCTGATTCTGAAGCACGGACGGAGTATAAGTGTATTGAGCACCATTATTAACATTAGAGTAGACATTACTTGTAACAACATAAGCAGTTGCTACCTTGATATTCGCTCCGAAATTGTCGCTTGAATCTCCATATGGAGCTAAGTAATAGCCAGGCTCTTTCGACACGGGATCTGCTATGCCAACAGAGTTTCCTTGGAATTCTGTTCCCCATGAGTTTTGAATGATCCAAGCTCCTGTGTAATTTGTTCCAAAGATATTCAGGGCAGCTTGATCACTCCAGCCGACCAGCGTGACTACATGCGTTGAAGGACTATTATTATAATTTAGAAAACCATAGGGATTTCTATTTTCAGAATTCACAACAGTAACTAAAGCTCCATATTTCAAGATAGCTGCCTTAAGCGTTTGCTGAAAGGCATCCAGTGAATTGGTATCCCTATTCCAAGCGTAGGTTATCGACTGGGATAGCATGACTGGAGCAAGAGACTGCGAAGGTGGCGGTACATTGGAACTGAGATTATCCTTATTCAGAGCAGCCGCATTAGCGGACGTATAATTGTTGAGAATGTTGTTTGTTGTCATTACGGGCCCTCCTCCAGCCCAGGGAATTCCCTGATCGAATGCACTAATAATATTCCAAGTCCCCCTGCCACGAGTTAAATAACTTTGGGCTTCTAAGCTAGCACCAAAAACCTGTGAGCCCAGACCATCGTATCCGTTTACTCCATAATCAGTTGAAGGGCCTCTCCCATTCATAGCTGCCATGTTCCACTCCGAAAGGTTGAGTGATGGATCTGTGGGGTTATTGGCTAGCCCAGACTTGAGCATGGCACTCTCAAAGGCAGTGAGACTGGCAAAGGCCCAACAAACCCCCAAATTGCCTTGATTTTTAACCGGAGTGAGAAGCCCATCGCTGTTAAGATCGTAGAAGGATGGAAGGCTTTGCGCCCGAACCGCTGACGATCCTGACCTGACCCCCATAAATGGGACAGTTGAAAAATGAAGTTCTACTGGTCAATAAGGAAAGCAGAACAACATGAAAAAAAGCAGATACAGCGAAGA
>Ga0208386_1000024_pt1 | contig 55097 bp, 75 predicted proteins | sample CryBogCBH16Oct07_FD_185510 | JGI IMG/M metagenome (GOLD analysis project Ga0208386, IMG submission 185510) | Freshwater microbial communities from Crystal Bog, Wisconsin, USA - CBH16Oct07 (SPAdes) | ecosystem: Environmental > Aquatic > Freshwater > Lake | place: Crystal Bog, Wisconsin, USA...
CGGCGTGGCTAATAAATTTGCAATAGGCGACAACAACGCCAGTGCAGTTAGAATGGTTATTGATTCAAATGGTAATGTTGGTATTGGTACAACTGCACCCCTAGCCACACTGCATGTTACGGGTACACACATTAATACAGGTAATGTGGGTATAGGCACCAGCTCAACAATTGGTTTGCTGGGCAGTAACGTACTAACTGTATTTGGTAACGTTAACGTTATATCACCAAGTGGTGCATTCTTAGTCAACGGAGTTGCTATCGGCGGCGGCGGGGGAGGTAGTGTATCAATAACTGATGATGTTGCAACCAACACCAGTGAGTATTTGTTATCTGCTAGAGCAACCAGTGGTACTGCATCAGCTGTTTATACTGCATCAAGTAAACTTTATTTCAATCCATCAACTGGTACATTAAATGCCACAGTGCTTAACTCACTGTCAGATCGACGATTAAAAGACAATATCATACTTATTAGTAATCCCATTGAAAAGTTACAGCAATTACGCGGTGTAACATTTGATTGGCAAGACAATGGTAATCCATCAGCTGGTTTAATTGCACAGGATGTTGAACGTGTATTACCATGTTTGGTTAACAATGATGCTGATCATAAAACCCTAAATTACAATGGTATCATAGGGTTATTAGTAGAAGCTGTCAAAGAGTTGAAAAACACAGTTGAACAACAATCTCAAGAAATTGATCAATTAAAATCGTTATTAACAGCTGAAAAAGGTGAGTAATAGTCAATGGCAATTAATCCTAAAGTTATAGCGTTAACATCTGGCACCAGTTGGACAGTTCCGCGAGATTGGAACAACAATAACAACACTATTCATCTGATTGGTGGTGGTGGTAGTGGTGGTTTCGTAGCTACTACAGGTGGAACTGGCGGAGGTGGTGGTGGTTATACTGGAATAACTAACTTTTCCACAACTGCCGGAAGCACTATAACTTATGCAATTGGAGCAGGTGGGACAGCAGTAGTGGCTGCTGGAAACGGAAATGCTGGTGGTAGCACTACATTTAATGCCGGTGCATATAGTGCCGGTGGTGGCGGTGCAGGTCAAGGATCAACAACTGGTGCTACAGGTGGTGCCGGAAGCACTTTTAACGGCGGTGGTTCTGCATCAAGTGCCGGAAGCGGCGGCGGTGGTGCAGCAGGTCCTTTTGGTGCTGGTAGTGTGTCAGTGGGCACCACTGGTGCAACAAGTGACGGTGGAGTTGGCAGTCCTTCTTCGCTTACACCAGGAACTGAGATATATGGGTATGGAACAGCTGCTGGTGGCCGAGGAAGACCTGCTAGTAACGGAGACGCTGGAGGTCTTTATGGTGCTGGAGGTGGTGGTGCCGGTGCAACCACTAGTGGTGCTGGTGCCCAAGGCATTATCATCATTGTATACCAAGGTTCTTCAGGTTCCAACCTAACCGCAGACGATCCCATACTAGGTACTGTTGATCTAGACGATAGATTTATAACTGATGCTTGGTTAGTGGATCAATTTGTGGGTAATAGTTTGTTTAGCTGGGGTAGAAATGATTATGGGCAATTAGGTACTAGCACAACTACTTATTATTCATCACCTATTCAAATTGGCACATTGACCAACTGGAAATCTGTTTCAATTACAGGATGGACAACTGCTGCTATTAAAACAGATGGTACACTATGGATGTGGGGATATAATGGATATGGACAAATAGGTAATGGTACTGCTACTAACTATTCCTCTCCAATTCAAGTCGGTGCATTAACCAATTGGCAACAAGTTGCGTGTGGTTATCGTTTTACTTCTGCAGTAAAAACTAGTGGAACCTTATGGATGTGGGGATATAATGGATATGGACAAATAGGTAATGGTACTGCTACTAACTATTCCTCTCCCGTTCAAGTAGGTGCTTTAACTAATTGGAAACAAGTTGCTGCTGCATCTGGTTGTACAGCAGCCGTTAAAACCGATGGTACACTATGGAACTGGGGTAATAATACCTATGGACAAATAGGTAATGGTACTGCTACTAACTATTCCTCTCCCGTTCAAGTAGGTGCTTTAACTAATTGGAAACAAGTTGCGTGTGCGTACAATACTTTATCTATCAAAACCGATGGCACTCTTTGGGCTTGGGGAAGAAATGATTATGGGCAATTAGGTAATGGAACAGTTATCAATTATTCTTCTCCGATACAAATTGGTACATTAACTAATTGGAAACAAATTGCTGTTAAAATGTATCAAACAGCGGCGATTAAAACAGATGGCACTCTTTGGGTTTGGGGAAATAATCAATATGGACAATTAGGTATCGGAACAACAGTTTATTATTCCTCCCCAGTTCAAGTAGGTGCATTAACCAATTGGAAACAGGTTTCAATTGGATATTATCAGCTTGCAGCAATTAAAAACGATGGTACTTTATGGTCATGTGGTTATAATAATTATGGGCAATTAGGTAATGGAACAACTGTTTATTATTCTTCGCCAATTCAGACAGGTACACTGACAAACTGGAAACAGGTTACTTGTGATTATAGTACTATTGGAATAACCTACGCAGATATAACATAACAAAGGATTTATTAAAATGACACAATATCTTTTAGTAGAAAATAGAACAACAATTTTACTAGGTCCAATGAATAGTTGGAAACCTAGATTCATTCAAGCAGAACTAGATGAACTAGAGATTGACTATAAAGTCTCTCCGGCTGAACCGGATGGTGGTTATCTACAGATTCCCAACAGTGATTTGGAAATTATGACATTGGTACAACTTGAATATCCTCCGCATGATACCATCTATCAACAACATGCTGGACCTTTCTATACATTTAACGACGACAATACAGTTACAGGTACACATGAAGTAGTTGACATACCGCATATAGAAATCATCAAGCCTAAACTCAAAGGTATTGTTGCTGCTAAACGACATGAACTAGAAATAAGCGGAACAACCACTACTATTCAAGACACAGTTATAACACTTGACACCACTAGAGATGGTAGAAACTTATATGTTCAACAGTATGTTACCATGAAAGACGGTGACACTATAAATTGGAAATTTCCAGAAGGTTGGGTAGCTTTATCTTATGCTGATCTCGGTACTGTTATTCAAACTGTCACTACTTATGTTCAAGCACAATATAGTTGGGAAAATACAACGGTAAATACAATAGATGCTGCTACTACTGTAGAAGAGCTTAAAGCAATTTCTCTAGCAAAGGGTGAATAATGTCTGTTGTAGGACCTACTACTGGAATTACCATAACAACCAGTACAGCGTATGCAAATACCTTGTGGTCATGGGGAGGTAATGGTTCTGGTCAGTTGGGTATTGGTACAAGCACCAGTTATTCATCACCTGTACAGGTAGGTTCATTAATCAATTGGAGTCAAGTTTCAGCTGTCAAAGGCGGGGCTCAATCAACCGCAGCGATTAAAACTGATGGAACATTGTGGACCTGGGGGCCTAATGTCAAAGGCCAATTAGGTCAAAGTAATACAACAGCTCTTTCCTCTCCTGTTCAGGTGGGTGTATTAACCAATTGGAGTCAAGTTTCTTTAGGCGGTTTAAACAGTCACTTTGCAGCAATCAAAACAGATAATACACTATGGACTTGTGGGTATAATAATCAAGGCCAATTAGGTCAAGGTAATACAACAGCTCTTTCCTCTCCAATTCAAGTAGGTGCTTTAACTACGTGGCGTCAAGTTTCAGCAGGTGCATATTGGACAGCAGCAATCAAAACAGATGGAACACTATGGACCTGGGGAATTAATACAACTGGACAATTAGGTAATAATACCATTACTGGTTATTCTTCACCTATTGCGGTAGGTGCGTTAACCAACTGGAATCAAGTTTCAACTGGTACATATCATTTTGTTGCAATTAAAACCGATGGTACTTTATGGGCATGCGGATATAACATTTATGGTCAGATAGGTATCAGTACTACCGTTAATTATTCCTCACCCGTTCAAGTAGGTGCACTGACCAATTGGTCAAAAGTTTCAGCTGAATGGAAAAATACAGCAGCAGTAAAAACTGACGGAACACTTTGGACATGCGGATATAATGCTTTTGGTCAGTTGGGTATTGGTGCAACTGCTAATTATTCATCTCCTATTCAAGTGGGTGCATTAACAAACTGGAGTCAAGTTTCCTGCGGAACTTTTAGCATGACCGCAGTGAAAACTGATGGAACCTTGTGGGCTTGGGGCACTAATCCAAGTGGCGGACTCGGTAATAACACTATAACTTATTACTCATCACCCGTTCAAGTAGGTGCATTAACTAACTGGACATATGTCGCTTGCGGATATTATTATGCAACAGCTATTCAAGGTCCAACTACTCAGGACATGGGGCAGCGTTATGTTAGCAAAGATTATCTACTAGATGTTTATCCCAACATAGCCAGTGTAAGTGGTACGAGAACTGCACCAGGATTGTGGACATGTGGATATGACATTTCTGGTGCAATAGGTAATAATACAGCAATGACATCTTATTCCTCACCGATACAAATAGGTGCATTAACCAACTGGAAACAAGTTACTGGTATGAAGAATACGCAAAATGGAGGCGACGCTACTGCTTATGGTATAAAAACAGATGGTTCACTATGGGCTTGGGGGGGATCATTCAGTTCTAATTATGGTTATATAGGTAACGGTACTGTTACCAATTATTCATCCCCTGTACAAGTAGGTGCATTAACCAACTGGAAACAAGTTACCGCTTGCTTCGGATTTGCTACTGTTATTAAAACAGATGGTTCACTATGGGCCTGGGGAGGATCTATCACTAACTATGGTACTATAGGTAACGGTACTATTACCAATTATTCATCCCCTGTACAAGTAGGTGCATTAACCAACTGGAAACAAGTAGATAGTAACTATGGTAGTGGTTCTCACGTTGCAGCAATCAAAACTGACGGTACTTTATGGGGATGGGGATATAACGGTAATGGTACCTTAGGTAACAACACTGTAACGAATTATTCATCCCCTGTACAAGTAGGTGCATTAACCAACTGGAAACAGATTTCCAGCGGGGCATATAATACTATGGCTGTTAAAACAGACGGAACACTATGGGCGTGGGGAGATAATCAATTTGGTCAAATAGGCAATAACACTATTATTAATTATTCATCTCCAGTTCAAGTAGGCGCATTAACTACGTGGAAATCTGTTTCTTGTGGCAACCGGTACTCAATTGCAATACAGACAAATGGTACAATATGGGCGTGTGGATATAATAATTATGGTCAATTGGGTCTTAATACAAACGTTTATTATTCATCCCCTATTCAAGTGGGCGCATTAACTAACTGGAAATCTGTTTCTGCTGGATATGTTGCATGGACAGCACTTAAAACCGATGGTACTGCTTGGACTTGTGGATATAATGGCAGAGGTCAGTTAGGTATTAATACTCTAACAACTATTTCTAGTCCTATGATGATAGGTACATTAACTAATTGGAAAAGTGTTAATATGTTTGGCGGTATAACAGCATTTATTTCGGACGGGTATGCATAATGGCAGTATTTTCTTCAGGTTTCAAATTTCCTATATTAACTTCTACCGGGGGGGTGACATATAATCAGGTATTAAATAGTCCTAATGCTTCACCGTCAACTAGTGGTGCATTGTTGGGCTGGGGTAGTAATTCTAATGGTCAATTAGGTAACGGTGGTGGTTCGACTTCTAGTCCGGTTATAACAGGTACACTAACGAACTGGCGAACTGTAGTTAGCGGCGTCAAACACTCGATGTTTACTAAGACAGATAATAGTTTATGGACTTGCGGATATAATAGTTATGGTTGTTTAGGTATTAATATTAGTACATTCACTAATTATATATCTCCAGTACAAGTAGGTGCATTAACCAACTGGGGTAATGTGGCTTGTGGTAATAATTATACACTAGCAATTAAAACAGACGGTACTTTGTGGGCATTTGGATATAATTATTACGGTGTATTTGGTAATAATACAGTTAGTACAAGTTATAGCTCTCCTATTGCAATTGGTGCATTAACTAACTGGAGTCAAGTTTCATCTGTTAATAGTTTTGCAAGTTTTATTAAAACAGATGGTAGTTTATGGACATGTGGATATAACGTTAATGGTCAGTTGGGTAACAATACAGTCATTTCCTATTCTTCACCCATACAAGTAGGTGCATTAACTAACTGGCGTCAGGTTAGTTGCGGAGCATATCATTCATTGGCGATTAAAACAGATGGAACACTATGGGGATGGGGATCCGGCGCCAATGGTGATTTAGGTATTAATAATACTGTAAATTATTCCTCTCCTATTCAAGTAGGAGCATTAACTAACTGGAAACAAGTGGCATGTGGGTTTTATTGGAGTGCAGCAGTTAAAACTGACGGTACACTATGGACATGGGGTCTTAATGGTGGCGGACAATTAGGTAATGGTACAGCTTCATATTTTTCTCCTGTTCAAGTAGGTGCATTAACTAATTGGAGTCAGGTTGCTAGCAGTTACTATAGTATGGGCGCAATTAAAACAGATGGAACACTATGGACTTGTGGTCAAAATGAAATTGGAGAATTAGGTCTAGGTAATACTACATACTATTCATCACCTATTCAAGTAGGTGCATTAACTAATTGGAATTATATCTCTGCGGCTGCTCCTGTAAATAGTGCTACATCTTTTATGCAAGCTATAGCAGCCTACGGAACATCTACAGTTGGTGTTCTTACTTCTCCAATAGTAGACGCAGCTGATATGTTTCCATACAAAGATATCTTTCTGAATGGTGGGCTGTTTACCTGTGGAAATAATCTAGTCGGCGGGATAGGTAACAATACAACTACTGCTTATTCTTCACCCGTCCAAGTGGGAACATTGACCACTTGGAAACAGGTTTCTGGCGGATATCTATATATGTTAGCAGTAAAAACTGATGGTACACTATGGACATGGGGAAACAATAGTTTTGGTCAATTGTGTAACAATACAACTACTGCTTATTCCTCTCCAATATTAGTAGGTGCATTAAACAATTGGAAACAGGTCGGAACTTGTGGTATCAGTAACGCAATAATGAATGCAATAAAAACTGACGGTACTTTATGGACTTGTGGTTATAACAAATTCGGTCAATTGGGTATTAATACAACAGTTTCTTATTCATCTCCCGTCCAGGTGGGTACACTAACTAACTGGAAACAAGTTGCTGCTGCATCTGGTTGTACAGCAGCCGTTAAAACCGATGGTACACTATGGAACTGGGGTAATAATACCTATGGACAACTTGGCAATGGAACAATTGTCTTTTATTCCTCACCTATACAAGTGGGTGCATTAAACAATTGGAAACAAGTGGCAAGTGGCGGATCTGGTACAAGTGCTGGATTTATAGTATCAATCAAAACAGATGGTACCTTATGGTCCTGTGGATATAATAACGCTGGCGTATTAGGTAACAATACAACTACTGCTTATTCTTCACCCGTCCAAGTTGGTGCATTAACAAACTGGCGTCAGATTTCATGTGGTGTATCTCATATGGCAGCAGTAAAAACTGATGGCACACTGTGGGGGTGGGGAACCACCGGTAGTGGCGAATTAGGTATTGGTACAACTGCCAGTTATTCATCACCCATCCAAATAGGTGCATTGTCCAATTGGAAACAAGTATCTTGTGGCAACGGATCTACCATGGCAATTAAAACAGATGGAACCTTATGGAGTTGTGGATATAACAATTATGGTAACTTAGGTAACGGGACAATTGTATTTTACTCCTCTCCGATACAAATTGGTACATTAACTAACTGGAAACAAGTTTCTTCTGTGTATTGGAATTTGGCAGCAATATCAGCACCAGAACTTCCATAATTAAATCAAATACACAGTCTACCAGTACAAGAATATTCAACTATAGCACTGTGCTGGGTCTATATATGACATAATATATAGATTATAGCATTAGAAAATATTGTTAAAAATCTATGATAAAACTGACAATATTCTTATTAGAGTCAAATTAACTAAATATAAAGAAAAATAATTTTATGTTTATTAAACCTCAGTTATAGCAGTCGCTAATCAGAAAACCAGTTTATATATTTTGTCGAATCAAATATTAGAAAGAGAAGATGTCTGACAATTCTCATTTAGAAATAAAAACTTTTAATTTTAAATTTATAAAGAATTTTGATATTGAGGAATTAAAACAACATATTCTTAATATTGATGAAAAAATTTGGTTATTAAACACTTCAAGACAAGATTTATTTGTAAGAACACATAAAAATACTCAGTCAATTTTTATTACATCTATGTCTTTGGAATGGACATCAGATTTAAAATATAGTATTGAAATAATGAATAATTTAGATCCTTTAATTAGTAAAAAAATATTTGATATAATATATTATCTAGAAAATTATTATAACGGAAAGGTTGGAAGATCACTATTAATCAGATTAAATTCAAAAAGCGATATACCTAAACATACGGATGGAAATTTTTACCTTGTTAATGTTCATAGAACTCATATTCCGATAGTCACAGATCCAAAAGTTATATTTACAGTGGGTGATGAAAAAATTAATATGAAACAAGGAGATTGTTATGAGATTAACAATTCTTTACATCATTCGGTAATCAATGATAGTGACATAAAAAGAATACACTTGGTCGTAGACATTATACCAAATAGCATGATTATGAATAAACAATGATAATTAATAACATTGAATATAACGACGTTTTATTTATATTGATACCAAAAACAGCCAGTCGGTCAATATATTTACCGTTGAATAGGAAAAAAATAGACAATTGGAAAAGAGTTGCTATATCTAAACATGATTCTTATAATATGTTAACAGAAAATAATGAAATTGGTGAGAATGTTTTTAAATTTGCTGTGGTTAGAAACCCTTATACCAGAGCATACAGTTATTTCGAACATTTTAATTTGATTAACAGATTAAACTTTTGCTTTAAAGAATTTCTTGATGTTGTAAGTAAAGGAAAGTGTGATATAGATATAATAACCAAAATGATTTATTATAATCAATCATTTTATGTTCACAATTACGATGGAAATATTGCTGTTACCAAACTTTATAGATTTGAAAATTTAGAAAAAGTTGAACAAGATTTAAATATTATACTTGAACGACATCATATAGGTAAGTATACCATAGATAATTATCATACAGCGTATGATAAGGAAGCTATAGATATGGTAAAACATATATATATTGATGATTTTAACAACTTTAATTATTCTACAGAATTTGATTCTAACTTTGAATTTTCTAAACACAAGTATTAAAAAGATGTCTAACAAATTGTGGTCCGATTCAATCTGATTTTTGAGTTTGAAACCAATTAACAGTGGAAATTAAAATTAACTGAACCTTACTAAAAGAACGTTATTTGTGTAAAATATGTTAGAGTAGCAATCAAGAATCAGAATTACTACAATTAATTTGAATTCTTCAAAAAATACTCATATAATACTCATAGTCACTGGAGTTTAATATGAAAAAATATCACTTAATTTCTGGTTTGCCTCGTTCTGGTACAACTCTACTATCAACTATTCTAAAACAAAATCCCAGGTTTGAAGCTAGCATTTCAGGACCACTTGCTAGGTTTACTCGTGCAATTATACAAGAATCTAGTTCACAAGGCGGCTATCGATTCGAATGCCCACCAGAAAAACGTAAGAAACTTATCAATGGACTTTTTGAAAATTACTACGACGATCCCACAAAAGAAGTTGCCTTCAACACCAATCGAGGATGGGGGCTTTTGATGCCAACTGTCAAAGATCTTTACCCAGATGCTAAAGTTATCATGTGCGTCAGAGATATTGGATGGGTATTAGATTCTTTTGAAGTTCTACAGAGAAAGAATCCCTATGTGTTTACCAGCATGTTCTCACCTGAGGAAAGAATAAATGTTTACTCACGATGCGAAACACTACTAAATCCAGGAAGAACACTGGGTTTTGCTTATCAAGCCATGAAAGAAGCTATCACCGGAGAACATAGAAATTCGATCATGATACTTGAATATTCAACTTTTGCCAAATTCCCAGAACAATCCATGCGGTCTGTTTATAACTTTATCAATGAACCATATTTTGAACACGATTTCGACGATGTTGAATCAACTAGCGATGAATTTGATGAAGATATTCAACTACCCGGATTGCATACTACTCGTAAAAAGGTTGAATATATTGAAAGACAAACCGTGCTACCTCCAGATATTTGGAATCTAGTAAACAATAATTTTCCATCGGTTTGGAAATGATTGTTCCTGTCACAGTAGTTGATGAGACTTTCAATATACATATACACGACGAGGATGAATTACTTTCTAATGGCATACGTTGGCACGGTTATCATTCTCGTAGTGACCTTGTGGTATTCAAACATTTCCTGAAATTTGGTGATTACTTTCTAGATGCTGGTGCAAATATAGGATGGCATACAGTTTTTGCATCTAAAATTGTGGGGGATACTGGTAAAGTTTTTGCATTTGAACCAGATGAGAAAAACTACGAGCTACTACTTAAAAATATTGAATTAAACAATTTATACAATGTAATGCCGGTTCAAGCTGCACTGAGTGATTACACAGGTGTTGCGGAGTTATCACACTGTGACAGTAACTTTGGCGATCATATTATTTCCTCTTCACTGGCAAATAGAACACAAGTAGCCTGTACCACACTTGATGATTGGTTCAGCAACACGGGTATAGATCAATCTAAAATTACGTTGATGAAATTTGATATTCAAGGTTACGAACCATATGCTCTACAGGGTATGAAACGGTTTATGAAATATTATAAACCACCCGTGATATTGGAATACTCGCCAATACATTTAAAACTCTGTGAAGCATCACCATTTGATATACTTGGATTTATTGACAAATACGAATATCTGCCTTTTAATTTAAAAGAAGAAGATACATTAAACATTAATAATATTTTGGAACGAGTATCCATCAATCAAATTATGAGTTATACTGAAGAAGTACTAACAAATCCTCAGCATCAACGAGCGAATGCCAGAGGATTGGATTTTCTACTACTGCATAGAGATTATAACATATCATGATACCAAAATTACATGTGATTTTAAGAACATGCGATCGATCAAGTTTACAAAGCAATAGACCTTTTGCTAAAAATGAAATAGTGATCCGTTGTCTTCGCAGTTTGATTGCTACTCTACACGGACATGATTATTCTTTACATATTATCGATGACGATAGTAGCAATGAAACCAAAAGAACAATTCAAGAAATAACCGTTGGCTTGGCAAATATAACATTTCTTCTACCCAGTGACACTGATATACCAGTTAAACAAAAATCCAGAGTCAGTGTTAAAGAAGCATATGATTACATCAAAACTTTACCCAATGACGATCTTGTCTATATAGTAGAAGATGATTATCTACACTATCCTGACGCAGTGGATAAAATGTTGAAATCGTGGGCCATGTTCACATCCTGGGACCCAGATGTTGATGTTGGGATATTTCCACAAGATTTCCGTCAACTGTATTTTCATCCCGATCATCCATTCAATAATACCTATGTAAGGCCCTGCGTAGTAGTACCGGGTGCAGATAGATATTATAGAACCACTTGGTTTACACATGAAAGTTTCATGATTAAAAATCGCGTGATCAAACAGTATCAAACACACTTTGATTCACTATTAGATATAGGATTTACAGAAGGTGCTTGGGAAGGTAATACCATTTCAAACGTATGGCAACAACCCAACGTCAGAATGATGATGCCCCTGGGCACACATGCAGTACACATCAGTGATCTAGCAGACTTTAGTTTCTTTACCGACAATTGGCAAGAACTGTGGGAACTGTATAAATGAAAGTTTTGGTTGTGGGTGCCGGATTCTCCGGCGCAACCGTTGCTAGAATACTGGCAGAACACGGTGTCCAAGTTGATGTTATTGATCAACGCGATCACATGGGAGGAAATGCTTATGACTATGTGAACACACACAATATAACAGTGCACAAATACGGAGTTCATATATTTCATACTAACAATGAACGAGTGTTTGATTGGCTAAGTATGTTTACCGAGTGGAATACATATTTACACCGTGTTAAAGCCATGTTATCAAATGGGAAACTTGTGACATTTCCGCCTAATAAGGAGACACTAGAACAAGTTCCCAATATTATTGATACATTTTATAAGCCATACACTGAAAAGATGTGGGGTGTGCCATTTAGCACAGTCTCTAGATCAGTCATTAACAGAGTTAAAGTCAGAGACGACAACAGTGATTTATATTTTCCCAACCATAAAATACAAGCAATGCCAAAACATGGATATGCTAGATTATTTGAACGCATCCTAGATCATGCAAATATCAAAGTTACATTATGTACGCCTTTTGATAGGGATTTTGAAAAAGATTATGATCATGTATTTGCATCTATGCCTATTGATCAGTATTATAGTAGTAGGTTTGGTAAGTTACCGTACAGAAGCATAGAGTTTTGTACAGTTGATTTACCACTCCCACAGGTGTTCCCTGTGGGAGTGGTTAATTTTACTCATACAGGCCCTGAAACTCGTGTAATTGAATGGAAAAATTTCCCCATGCATGGCGAAAATGATTGTGTAACAACTCTCACATATGAAATACCCAAAGCAGCAAGTGATTGGTCAGAGTGTTACTATCCAGTTGACAATGCAGAAACAAAGGAACTGTACAAGCAATACAGTAGCATACCAAATGATCGCGTGACTTTCATTGGTCGTTGCGGCTGTTACGTGTATATAGATATGGATCAAGCAGTTAATCAAGGACTGAGCACTGCCGTTAATTTTCTGAGGAATAACAATGTTGAACCTAGATTATTGTAATACAACAACCATCGAATCTGCATATATCATAACCATGAAAGGTCATGAGAAATCAGAATTCTACGCAAACCGTTGTGCCAAATCCTGTGAAAGTGTGGGCATGCCATATAAGATTTGGTATGGGTATGATGGATCAGGTGACAGTATCAAAGAACCTGACCACTTGGTTGATAGTGATTTTATGAGCATGATCAAGGTCACTAACAGGAATATGCAGCGGGGTGAAATATGTGCTTGTCTGGGGCATATCAGTTTGTGGAATCATTGTATAAAAATCAATCAGCCAATTGTGATAATGGAACACGATGCAGTCATGCTTAAACGTATTGAAGAAATTGAAAGTTATAATGCAATTGTGTATCTAGGTGGGGCTGAGTGGGTTAAACGTGGTTGGAAAATATATCCAATACCACCACATGCTTCAATGGGTCCCAACTACTCTTTTATTTGCAGAGCTCATGCGTATGCAATAGATCCCATAGTTGCTAAAAATATGATTGCGTACGTTCTACAAGAAGGCATACATGCACCTCTGGACTGCATGTTAAAAGCAACGATATTTAATATTACACATCAGGGTTTATATGCATTTGATGATGAGAATGAAAGTACAATATTGAGAAGAAATGACGGCCTAGTAGGCGGGGAACACTGGGGGACCAATGAGCGACGATAAATTTGCACCAAATGAACCATTAACACACATAATAGAGTTTTTAGACAAAGCTGGGGAAGACAAACTAGCATCAGATGTATTAGATGTATTTGCAAAGTTTTCTAATCAAGTAGAACAATATAATCTACTGGCTAAATTATATCTTGATCTACGTAATGGGGAACGTGCCGAGAGTTGTGCACTAAAAGTGTTAAACATGGTTGATACTCCTGAACAAAAATATGCATGTCGAGGCAATTTGGGCAAGATGTATAATAATCTGAATCAACCAGAAAAGTCTATTGTGCATACTGAAGAAAATCTAAAGGTAAACCCCAATAACCCCGATTCTCTACTAGAAAAAGTATTCTCGCTTTATCTACTTGGTAGAAAAGACGAAGCAGAAGTTATATTGCGAAATCTAAAAGCAAATGAACACCTGCTGTCAGAGAAAAATCGAATCACAGTTAATTTTAACCTTGGGTCATATGACATGGAACAGGGTAAGTTTCTTGAAGGACTAGAAGGCTTTCTTGTTAATGTTAAGAAATTAAAAATTTGGTTCTCACCTCGAGAATTGCCATATCAATTTTGGAACGGTGAAGCACCTACTTATCCAGGTAGAACCATCATACTGTTCATGGAAGGTGGCGGAATCGGTGACGATTTTATCACTGTACGCTGGATGGATAATTTACGAGATATGGGATATAATCCCATATTCTACACAGGTAAACCAGATGTTTGTAAGATATTCAACAACAATGGTTACAAGGCAGTGCTGGATATAGATCATGTGCCATCCGACAGTCTATGGATGTATGCTATGATGACACCCATACACTTGAAAGTCAAACCGGAAGAAGTCTGCAGAGTTGACTATCTTGAACCAACAGAACAGGCCAGATACAAATGGGCCCATATAGGTAAGAGTAGTAAGATACGTATTGGTGTCAGATGGCAAGGTAACTCTAAGAATGAAAGAGATTTACATCGTCAAGTGCCATTAGACGGAATCATGCAAACACTCAAATCAGTATTTAAAGACAGCGAAGTTGAATACTATTCGCTACAAATAGATGATGGTATTGAACGATTAGCAGATTATCCAGAACTCATTGATGTTTCTAAAGATATCAAATCATTTGATGACACATTTGCCATTGTTGAACATTTAGACTACGTGGTAACATCATGTACAAGTGTATTACATGCTGCGGCAATAAGGGGTGTTAAAACTCTTGGGCTTGTTCCTATCAGTGCTTATTTCACATGGCTTAGCCCACCAACTGAAGGGCGACCCAGTAATACCAGCATTTGGTATCCAGACAATCTGAGAATATTCAAACAAGTCAAGCCCAAGAACTGGGATGAGCCATTTAACAAAATGAAAGAATTTCTACTAGAGGACATATCACAATGACCACCATGGATTACGGCCCACAGATCAGAGGTAATGGATATCTTGCCAGACAGGAAATTGATCGTATTCACAAATCAATCACTGATGAGAAACGATTAGAGCCATTTGGTTATAAGGTTTACAGTCAAGGTGACGAAGATGGTATTATCAATGAGATCTTCAATCGTCTGGACATTGAACGGGGTACATTTGCAGAGATTGGTGTTGAAAGCGGATTAGAATGCAACACACATCTATTGCTGCATCGCGGTTGGGCTGGATTATGGATAGAAGGGAATACCAATCAAGCCTGGGAAATTAATACCAAGTTCAAACCATTTGTGGATAAGGGTCAATTGAAAGTGGGTATTGCTCGGGTTAACAGAGATAATGTCAATAGACTACTATCTGATTATAAAATGACCAATTTGGATTTTTTGTCTATTGATATAGATGGTATGGACATCTATATATTAGAAGCAGTTGAAACCAAACCCAAGGTTATATGTATTGAATATAATGCCAAGTGGCCACCTAATGTGAGTAGAACACCAGTATACGATCCTAACTTTCAATGGCAGGGTGTTAGATCAGATTATATGGGATCCAGTCTGCTGGCAATCACGAATATTGCTAATCAAAAAGGATATGAATTGGTAGGTACCAGTATTGCAGGTGTTAATGCATTCTATGTCAGACGTGATTTATTAAATGATAAATTTTCTTCAAACATGTCTGTTAAGAACCTTTATAACCCTCCTAGGTATTGGTTGGTATATGATCATTTTTGGAATATTGGACACGGACATGATATGGGAGAATATGTGTAACTATTTCTCATAGACTCTAATAGATTCTCGATTATTTGAATCATAGAAACTTCTTAATTTTCTAAATCGAGATTCTGTGTATTTAAATACATCAAACCCATCATCACTCCATATCACATAATTGTCACTGGAAATTCCGGTGGGAACGTGACGTGTATCTTCATTGACCAAGATAAGTTTTCCGCCAGGTCGTGTTATATCATAAAGATTATCAATTTCTCTTGCGGGATTTTCCACATGTTGAAGTACAAGTATGGCCAAGCAAACATCAACACTTTGTTTTTCCACGTACTCTGGAACGGCTGAGAATTTACCACTTCCTACATAAAATGTAGCAAACATTCTCATGCGTTCACTGAAGTCTACTCCGATTACATCACATCCAATCCTATTAACCAACTCTCTTGAAACTCTACCCATACCACATCCAAAATCTACAACTTTAGAGTTCGAGTCTATAAGTTTGTTATCTTTTATTGTATTAACAAGAAAATCAGTTTCTCGTTCAAATTTATCGGGATCGTTGGGATCGCTTGTGAGTACAACATGTTTTGCATAATCTATTGTGAGTGGTTCGAATGCTGCTTTTATATAAGTCATAATAGCATATTATTATAAAAAATCATGCACTGATCAAATTAATATTGATCTTTAATAGATATTCTAATAATATTTAAATATGAAAATACTGATAATGGGATTACCAGGATCTGGTAAAACAACACTGGCAATGGCACTCAAGGTTAAACTAGAGGAACACGGTAAAACAGTCACATGGTTGAATGCAGATCATGTAAGACAGTCTTATAATGACTGGGACTTTAGCTATGAAGGTAGAATACGACAAAGTGTAAGAATGAGTGACCTTGCGAGTGTTACCGAAACAGATTTTGTTATTGCTGACTTTGTTGCACCGCTACAACAAATGAGAACCATATTCAATGCTGATTATGTAATATGGATGGATACAATAAAAAAATCCATTTATGAAGATACCAATCGGGCGTTTGATGAACCAACTCGAGTTAGTATGAGAATCACTGAACAAGATGCAGAAAAATGGGCTGAAATTATTGGTAAAATTCTAGCAAGAGATCCCAATGAACAAATATCATATCAGATTTAATACCAAACACAATGGATCGGATTTAGTCTGGAGAATATTCGAAAACGGTAACGAGTATTTGGTTAAATCATTTAAAATCACAGCTACTATGTTTGACGAATGCACAGAAGAACACGGCGAAACTAAATGGAATGTATGCTGCTATGGTAATATGGTTATCGACAATGATGTGGCTACTATTTCCTAGTGATTATCTAACCAATCGATAATTTTGGTATATTTGTACTTGACATTAGATTTAGCTTGAGTTAGGTATTGATAACCCTGTTTTAGTTTATCGGGGAATGGTATATATTCTATTTCACCGCCATATTTTCTAGTCACTTGACGTGCTACAGTTTCAAATGATATAGGTAATCCTGTACCCAGATCCCTAATACCAGACCCTAGACGATTTCCTACTGAATCGACTATAATCTGTACTATGTCGTCAACAGCAATAAAATCTCTATATATCTTATCAGACCCTTCAAATAGTTTTAATGATCCAGTTTCTTTGATTTGCTTGGTAAATTTGGTAATTGGGCTAGCTTGGTCACCCTTATGTGATTCTCTATCTCCGTACACATTAAAATATCTCCACCCGTGTACCAGATTAAATTTATTGATATTTTTAATCACTTGTTGATCTACCAGCATTTTACTGTAAGCATATAGATTAAGTGGATCTAGCGAGCCATCAGTTTTGTTACCATACACACTAGCCGAACTAGCGTAACTAATGGGTATATGATAATGCTGTGCATGATAGAATAGTGCGCAGGAAAAATTGTAATTGCGATTCATAACCAGTTTACCATTGATTTCGGTTGTGCTGCTAACTGCACCTTGATGGTATATGGTTCTCACCAAGTGCCAACTATTAAAGTCTGAGAAGAATGTATCTGCGTCATAGTAGTGATTAAATTCTGCACCAAGTAGGTTTTTATATTTAGAACCTTGTGTAAGATCATCTACCAGTATTAAATTATTGTAACCTCGACGATTTAATTCATGGACCAGATTTGAACCAATAAATCCGTATGCACCTGTGACTAAGATCATCGTTGACTATCTCCAGGTGCTATTCTGTAGTTGTCTTCTACGCTATCCGGTGTGCTAACTTCTATGATAGTGCCTTTTTCTAAACAAATTAATTGATGCGGTACCAGAGGGGGATTATGCCAAGTATCACCTTCTTTTATAATGATTTTTGAAGTTGATGAATCGGTGGTATCGACTATTATGACTTCAAACTTACCCTTCAATACGTACCAAGTCTCATCTTTAGCAGCATGAAAATGCAAACTAAACCGTGATCCCCGATTGAAATTTAATAGTTTACCACAGTATAGGTCATTAGATGCCCAGATTAATTCTGATCCCCAGCCTTTTTCTACATGTCCATTGAGGCGTGCCATATTTCTTCCAATTCATCTAGTTTGTCTAATAGTTTGGTTGTGCTTAATCCGTCAGTGAGCGGAATTATGACCACTTGATTCACCAAGTCGTTTCCTACCACTTGATCCACAGTATAATCACCGCCTTTGGTTATTATATCGGGTTTGATATATTGTATCAAATTTCTAGGTGTTGATTCATCAAATATTATAACCTCATCAACGAATTCCAAACTTTCTAACATGGCCTTGCGATCATGCTCATTATTAACGGGTCTACCAGGACCCTTTAATTCTCTAACGCTGCGATCACTGTTGAGACCCACTACTAGTCTGGTACCATAACTCTTACTTGTACGTAGGTAGTCGATATGCCCGCGATGCAGGACATCAAAGCAACCGTTAGTGAATACTGTTAGATCTTCTATTGTAGACAAGTCTTGCGGAGTCACTGTGTAACAACCCTGTTTACTAACACTTATACCAGCTAATTTATTTGCATATTCAGCTGCTGATATTAATTCTAATCCTTGGTATGTATAGTGAGCAATAGCTGCGATAACAACATCACCTGCACCTGTGACATCGACCACATGATTACCACATGTTAGTATATGTTTACTGCCTGTTGGCGTATAAACAAATAATCCCTGTTCCCCCAGTGTAATAACTAGATTTTCTATGTGATATTGTTTACTTAACGTGTCACATACCAAATATAGATCGCGTGTTTCAACTGTTGCTCCGGCTTGATCGTTTAATTCTTTCCAGTTGGCTTTAAGCAACCAGCAATTACTGTAGTTATCCCAGGATTTTTTTGGATCAACTATGGTTTTGATATTTTGTTTATTACACCAATTTATAATAGTCTGCGTATCATGCAAAAAACCCTTGTTATAATCACTCAACACACATATATTTGTTTCGGGTTTAATCCAAGTTTTGTTGGGTTTAACCATTTGATATTGTTCATTATCTATCCTACAAATCACATGATCGTTGGATAGTATTCTAGCCTTGTTTGGTGTTTTTGAACAATTGAGTAAGTTATATTTTAAATGGCCTAAAAGTGTATGATCAAATGTATTGTCCACTTGACTAATCAGTTCAACAGGTGATCCCATGCTGTGAATATTAAGAGCAACATTAGCTGCACCACCAGCTGCACGATGTTTTTGCATGTTGGTGATAACCGGTACGGGTGCTTCGGGGCTTAGCCTACTGGTTAATCCCATCCAATATTCATCAACAATTAAATCGCCTAGTACAATAATGCTCATTTTAAATATACTGTAAAGTATCAGTAGTCAAAGATCAATTTTATTGTTGAAAATAGCCGCTGTTAATTAATGTTAAACTCGGCTTGATAGCCTTACAGATAAATACTTCAACAAATTGTCTTGTCTATGAATCACAAGGACTCACGATCATGGTAGATAAAATCCCATTTAGTGCAATAACATTTAGCAGTAGCACACCCACTCCTGCTAATTCTATTATGATAACAGATTCAAGTGGTAATATTACCACCGGTAGTGCCACAATAGATACCAGAGGTAACCTTGGTATTGGCACGACTACTCCGTTAGCTACACTACATGTTACAGGTACACACATTAATACAGGTAATGTGGGTATAGGCACCAGCTCAACAACTGGTATCACAGCAGGTAACGTACTCACAGTATTTGGTAACGTTAACGTTATATCACCAAGTGGTGCATTCTTAGTCAACGGGGTTGCTATCGGCGGCGGGGGAGGTAGTGTATCAATAACTGATGATGTTGCAACCAACACCAATGAATACTTGTTATCTGCTAGAGTAACCAGTGGTACTGCAACAACTGTTTATACTGCATCAACTAGACTGTATTTCAACCCATCAACTGGCACATTATCAGCTAACTTCTTTAACTCACTGTCTGATGCTTCATTGAAAACAAATGTTTCAAGTTTCAATGGTGAAGAATTGATAAATCAAATCAACCCTGTTAGTTATACATGGAAAGAATCTGGTAAAAAAATCCTACGGTGTGATTGCGCAGGAACTTGAACAAATTTTACCAGAATTGGTTGATACAGCCGAAAATGGTCTGAAATCTGTTTCCTATATACCAATCATTGCCATGCTGATTGATGTTGTGAAAAAACAATCCAAAGAAATAGAAGAAATTAAGAAACTAATAGGAAAATAACATACTAACACGCAACAAAGTTTAGACAATTAACCAGTTGATAATATTTAATATAATATCAAAATATCACAGTTATTCAATCATATTGAGTTCAACTAAACATGCTGCTAGATTCATTTCACTATCTGCACATATGGCATGATCTCGCAACCTATTTGCTATAATCACAATAGCTCTATTCTGTTGTGCTTCTGTTTCTCCCCACCATTCCAAGTTTTGATACAATAACTTATAAATGTCCTCATATTCTTCTGGCTGAGCATTTGCACAGATTGTTTTACGTGCTTCAGTTATACGACCTGCTTTAAATAACGCAACAGCCTGCACCATATAATCACCAGAACTTGCACTGCTACTGCGACTGGGTCTTGTTAACTTACCACTAGCTGAATTTTGTTGTAACATGTTGATGCACTTGCGTAGATCTGGATATGCTACAGTGATATATTCATCTAGTATTTCTAGGCTTTCTTCATCTAATTCGATACCTTCTGTGATTAAAATAGTTGCTGCACGAGTGGCAAACTGTTCTCGATCTAATTTTTCAATATGAAAACCCTGCAATCTCGAGTGTAGTGCAGGCATTATCTTATGGGGATAGTTGCAGGTCATCAACCATCTACAGACAGAAGAATAATCTTCTATCATGGCTCTTAATGCCTGTTGTGCATTAAATGATAAAGCATCAGCCTCGTCTAATAATACATATCTGAATTCGCCATTTGGCAGTGTTTCGATAAAATTAGTCAAACTTCTAATATCATCTACACCATTTGTATGACTAGCATTCACATATTTGATATCAGAACCGTCAACACCAAGTTCATGTAGTAAACAACGTGCCAACGTGGTTTTACCTGTGCCGGGTGATCCACTTAGTAGCAGACTCGGAATAACCTGTTCTTTCACCCAGGTCTGTACCTGTGCTCGTTGATTATCATCAGTCCACACATAATCTTCTATGCTTTTTGGTCTATACTCTTCTACCCATAAGTTCTTCATATGATATCCTTTTATGGTTCAGAACTAATATAACATTATACCCTTGTTCTATACATCCGGTCAACTTGACGTCCATCAAGAGTTCTAACTGGTAGAATAGTAACCAGTTCTAGTCCCATTACTTGATATTTTAAATTGTAAACTTCGTAAACATTGGGATATTGTTGTTTGATTTCCTGAGCAATGCCAGTACCAAAAATACCAAGGCAATTGCAACTGTGTGCTATAACTTTTAAAGTGCTTGCGAGTAGATCGCCATGTACATATCGTATCATAGCTACATAATACTGTTAATAGCGATCTAAGTCAATGTGTATATTTTGATTGTTACTCTGAAACCATTAAAATGTCGTTAGGATCAACACGACGTATAACGGTCGAATCTCCATTGGCTTCTCGTATTTTAATTCCTCGACTCCAGCGACCATGCGATACCAGTACCTTGTTACCTGGTTTGATATAATCAATGTTTTTACCAACAGCATAAACTGTGCCATATCTGGGACGTATTCCACGTTCTTGTCCATTATCATCTGGCACAATGATACCAGATGACAGACGATTCTCACCATATTCCATATTGTGAACTAGTACAACATCTGGCAGAGGGGTGATCGTGTGATCACCCTTTACTTCATAATCATAATCACTCATTATTAGTCACTTTCAACAATTTTTCGACGTGGCTTTGGTACAACAGCGGTTTGTGGATCAAAACCTGCATCATCTGGATCTACTACCTTTGGTTCCAATCCAGGAGGGGTTACAACTGTGCCTGCTGCTGCTGAAACTGCGGCTTGATCTTTTAGATTAACACCGTGGGGTGTTTGTTGTTGTTCAGCTATTCTTGTAGCCCATTCAGCTTCTACTTGTTCTTGTGTTTTGATAATAGCACCATTACTGTCAATAAAATCGCCTTTGGCATTCATGTTGGCATTGCCTAGTGCAGGTTTTTTTGCATTATTGAGACGTAGTCTATTAAAATCTACAGTCTCTCCTCTCATACTAATGTGACGTTCAACCATTTTTTAATCTCCAACTTATATGCGCAGATATTTATATTATAAAAATTCTTATTTCAAAAATTCATCAATGGTTAATTCATATTCCAATGGATTTATTCTGTTAATTCCTATAAGGAATAGCACAAAACTGCTAACACTACTGCCCCTACCAACACCCCATAATATGTTCTTTTCCCGCCAGTGATCAACCAAATACATGAGATGTTGTAGAACTGGTAACATGTTTCTTTCTCGAAACAGTTCTAATTCTGTATTCACCCGTTCCCGTTCTTGATCAGTTTTACATTTAGACATGATTACTGTTTCAACATCCAAACTGGTCCAGGGCTCCGGGGTTAACCAGTGTGCAAACCAGTTTACGTCCTGATATATTTCGCCGTCTGCTGTGTCTATACTGCCATAATTGGTATCTAAGAATTTATCAACTTGATTATATAGTTCTACATCTTCACTAACTTGTGCTGTAACTGACTGTATATTTTGACCAGCATATAACATTTCAACAATAGCAGAATCAGTACAAATTACTGTACCGTCGTCCAGTATGGTTCTGTTATTCAGATTTATCATTGTTGATAACGGTTGGTTTGAAATTGAGTTTAATAATTTCTGCTGATTTAGTTTCTTCAGTATTTGTATCTTCAATCAATACTTGCACAGGTATTGGATCAAAGTCAATAAGAATATCTGGTTTCTTTTCCGGATCGCCGTCCTCACCAACTGGCAAATCCATCATACCACCATCGGGCCTGTTCCACCACGGTTGATCCCAATATCTGGGTTTTCCCATCCAATCTTCTGGGGAAGGTAATAGGTCTAATGGATCTCCTACAACACTGTTTCCAAACCCACGACTTGTGTCGGTATTAAGACTGGCAACTTTTATAACAACAACTTCGTCGCCAATTGCATTTAATTTGGCCATGATCAATAATAGTAGTAAATGGTCGTGTGGTTCATCTGGGCAAAACATCACAGTGTTTTCTAATTCTGATAGTATGTCGGTAGCAATACTGCTGTGTATATTAAATGCTATACAGTCATTGAGGATATTATCTAGCCAGAACCTAATATGGTTCAGTTTCTTTTCCTGTAGATCTGGGGGAAATTCTGGATCTATTTCTAAATCCATAGTCATATCAAAATTGCAAGCTTGTAATCTATTTTCAATTAATCTAATAATTTTGAAGCTGATTGTAAGACTAGTTGTTAGTATTGTTTCCATTTGGTTTCCCATTATTATCAGTAGGAATAGGGTCAGTTTCTAGTACCACTGGGTTATCTGATTCTGGTAATTCCATTCTGCGATATTTTTCAGTTTCCATACTGTTCAGCATGATGTCTAATTGATGCAATACATATTCATCCATGTTCATACGTTTGGCCAAAATCCATCTACGAGATAAGTCATTGTATTTTTTATCTAGCTCGTCGTCACTTAGAATTGTAAAATCCTGAGCTAATGGATGTTCACTCATGTTACTAATGTATATTCAACTTGTTAAAATATCAAGATTTTTTAGCGGCTGTTTTTACTATACGTAGTGAATTAGAAAACATGGGATTGGTAATTTTATAACCGTGTCCGCAGCAACCGCAATAGAAGCTTATGTTTCTAAATATTGCATTGGTAAAGTCGAACGTTACTCGAGTATCACATTCTACACATGTAAAAGGTACTCGTCCCAAATCAACGTGATTTTCAAAATCTGTTAATCTGTCAACTAAAACATCATCAACTTTTTTTCTTGTTTTTTTCGGAAACTTTATTATTTTACTCATTATTATTTCGCCCGTTTACTGAAATTATTTAAGGCGAAACCGTATAAACCAAGAGGAAATACGTCAATTTTATGGGGCTGTTACTATACCTGTGGCAGTAAAGCTGCTAGTGCCGTTTAATGACGTGATTTGCACACGATCTCCACTGTTCAAAAATAAACCAGCAAATGCTATTACAGCATTTCCCAGCAATGGTGTTTGATATGCAATAAAATTACTTGATGTTTCAATAGAAGTTGGCGGGCCTGGGACCAAGGCGATCGTGATTCTATCAGGATCAATTGCTTGATTAGCAACAAATATCGAAAATTGAACTTGCTTTCCGGCAGGTACAACAAACAAAGTGGTATCAATATCCGACGGCGGAATGTTTTGTCCTAATATACTTGGTGTCTGAGACATTGAAATACTCCTTTTTCTTTATTTATTTTCAACATATTACATATATGTTCTACTTAATTTTATTGTATTACTGATATTGTTGCCAGTATAGTTTAAACTAAAATAATTATTGCTAATTGATACATTTAATGTGCCCAATGATGATCCAGTACTATGTGAACTTGTGGTATATATGTACGGATTACCATTGGCATGAGTAGTGATGCATTCTATTAAATCTACACTTTCAATTCCGCTTGCACTGTTAATTACTTGTATTGTATATTTTGCACTACGAAAGTCAGCTGTTGGCCAAGTATCAATAGCTAATGTAGTAGTATCGACCACAATAACTTTACCTGTTAATATTGTTGCACCAGTTGAAACAGTGTCACCAAATATGTTAAATTCTGCCGTTATACCCGTATAACCTTGATAAGGTTGACCTATTTGTACACTTGTATAATCGGTACCAGAACTATCTGTTATGCCTTTAGAACTAAATGTACCATTTACATCTAATGTGTAAGAAGGGTAGTAGTTTCCTATACCAACACTTCCGCTGGTATCGATTGTCATTCTAGTTGAACCAATACTCAAACTAGAATTTGCATTTTCTCCAGTATGGAAACCAAGTATTCCGCCACTGTCTATACTCATTCCGCCCAATTGATTACCCGAATAATGTTCCAGACCTATTCCAACTGTGGAAAGCAAATCCAACGTTGATAATCTCAATAAATTAAATGACTGTGGTGACGATGTTACCAATCTACCTATTTCTTGTCTATTAGTTACACCGTGAATTATTCCTGCAGGTGTTGTAGTACCTATACCAATACCACCTGTATTATTGACATGTAACGCAACTGTTGAATTTGTTAAGAAATCCATCCAAATATTTGCACCGCCACCGAACGTTACATGATCATCATAAGCACTTATAGGAAAAGTTGAACTGAATGTGTGTAGTTCTACTGTAGAAGGAGATGCTGGCATGCGTTGTTGAACTAGAACTCTATTAGTAGCATGTATTTCTTTTTCTGCGTCTATGCTAGCAGATGGATCGGGTCTTGATGTACCTATTCCGACTGATACATTACCAGAATCATAAACCAAATTAACATTGCCAGTTAATACACTATTTTTATTAAATTGTATAGCATAGTTAGGCGGAGCTAGTGCAACTGCGGTGCCACTTACTGCTGTTTGAATTACCAAGCTATCGGCACTGCCCAATAAATAAGGCTCACTGATAACACCACCAGCTAACTGTATAGTTGTACTCTGTATGCTTTCTATTTCTTGTTTTATCGTAGCAAAGTTATCCCTAAACCCTTTACTACTTTGGTCAAGGCCTGGAATTGGATAATTTGGGTTTACGTTACTACCTATAGCCATATGGGATCTCTACTTATAATGCTAGATATTTATCAACTACGAGTAGATGATTACCAAACCTGCCACGGCATTCTTACCCAAATTGTTGTAACACTGTCATAGTTAGCTGTACAATAGTATAACCATGTGTTGTCTACGGCTATGTCACCTGCTGTGTCGCCAGCTGATCCTGTGTTAACAGTTGGCGGATTACTATTAGCGAGATTAAGTCTACCGGGTAGTATACCAGCAGCAGCTTGTATACTACCATCAGGAAATTTAAATCCTGTTGCTTGACTTTCTATAATACCGTTTACGGCAAGTGTACTTGTGGGAGCACTGGTAGCAATACCAACATTACCCGATGTATCAACAAATATTCTATTTGTGCCGCCGATGTTAATACTTAAATCAACTGGATCACTTGCGTTCTTAAATCCGTTAATATGTACACCGGTACTGTTGATACCAACTAACATAGTTGATGTAAAATCTTGACTTACAATTCTAATGTTGGCATCTCCTGCAGATGATGCAATATCAAGAACGTTCTGAGGAGAATATGGTGTGTTTATTCCGGTCTTGCCTTGATAATCAATAGTTAGTGATCCGCCTCTCAATCCGCTAACAACAGATTGTGTATTAAGTTGTATTTGACCATATGGGTTATTACCCGGTGGTTGTATTAACAACGTATCTGTATTATTACTAGATGTTAAATTCCATAATACATTTGCTGTATACCCTGGTACCTGCCATGAAGTACCATTTGGATATATGAGATTATTAACCATCGACACGTACGGTGGATTAACCCCGTCGCCTGGATTAACTGATAAGAAAACTGTGCTATTGTCATTTGATTCAACCAAAAATAGGTTTGTAGCAATACTAGGGCTATCATCTTTTATTATGATAGTATTTCTTGTATAATCTAATAGAATGGTACCATTTACACTGTTATTATAAGCATCTTGTAATCCAGCAGTTGGCCCTGTGTCACCTTTTGGTCCTGTGTAGCCGATTATACCCTGTGGACCAGTGTCGCCTTGCGGACCAACCACAGACTTACCAGTTGGTCCAGTAACACCCGGAATACCTTGCGAACCTTGTGTACCCTGAAGTCCTCGTTGCCCTGTAGGACCTGCTGGACCTGTTAATCCTCTCGACCCGATAGGACCTGTCGAACCAGTAGCACCGGTAGGACCAAATGGTCCTGTTGGGCCACCAGCTGGTCCGGTGTAACCTGTTGGACCTGTTGGGCCGTTTGCTGGTCCAGTAGCACCCTGCTGCCCAGTTGGTCCTGTAGCACCAGGTGTACCTTGTGTCCCCGGTATGCCTTGTGGTCCTTGAATACCAGGTACACCTTGTAGTCCCTGTACACCTTGTGATCCTGTATATCCTATAGGTCCTGCTGGCCCAGTATAACCTAACCCCCCTGTTGGACCAGTTGCACCAGTATTCGATGCCGTCCCCGCTGGACCTGTATACCCAGTTGGACCGGTTGGACCAGTTGCACCAGTTACAGATGCTGTTCCGGGTATACCTTGAGGTCCGGTATAACCTGTACTCCCTGTGGGTCCGGTTGGCCCGCCAGGATCACCAGTATCACCTTTTGGACCAGTTGGACCTCCTGCTGGACCAGTTGGACCAGTAGCACCTGTATTATTTGCTATTCCTGGTATACCCGCAGGACCTATAGGTCCGGTTGGACCTTGAATACCCTGCGAACCTGTGGCACCTGTATTTGATGCAGTTCCTGCTGGGCCTGTATTGCCTTGTATTCCCTGTGGTCCTGTATATCCTGTGGATCCCTGAACACCCTGTATGCCTTGTGGACCTGGAATGCCTTGTATGCCTTGTACACCTTGTGGGCCAGTTGGGCCTTGTATGCCTTGTACGCCTTGTACGCCCTGTATGCCTTGTACACCTTGTATTCCCTGTGGGCCCGTGGGACCTTGGGGTCCTGTTACCTTACTAACTGGACCAGTATTACCTGTGGGACCAGTTACTGTACTTTGAGGCCCAGTATTGCCTGTAGGGCCTGTGTATCCTGTCCATCCTGTGGGACCGGTTACTGTACTTTGAGGCCCAGTGGGACCTGTTACACTTGGGCCTGTATATCCAGTAGGACCCCATGGTCCTTGATATCCGGTTGAACCTTTTGGCCCTTGTGGACCTGTTGATCCTGTTGGACCTGTGGGACCACCTGGCGGTCCGGACGGACCTTGTTGACCTGTGGGACCTGTATATCCCGGTATACCCTGGGGACCACCAGGGCCTTGTATTCCCTGGATCCCTTGCACACCCTGTATTCCCTGTACGCCTTGTGGACCTGTTGCACCTAAATGACCAGTGGGTCCGGTAGCACCGCGCGGACCCGGGACATAACTGGGATATCCAGTTGGACCTGTTGGACCTTGTGCACCAGTCGGACCTCCCGCTGGACCCTGCGGTCCTGTTGGTCCCGGTGGGCCATTTGCTGGACCTGTTGGACCGGTTGGACCTGCTATAACACTGGGGTTTCCCTGTTGGCCTTGAATTCCTGTCGGACCTTGTATTCCCTGTGGGCCAGTCACACCCTGTGGGCCTGCTGCTCCTGGTAAACCTTGAAACCCTTGAATACCCTGTGGACCGGTTGCGCCAGCAATACCTTGAGGACCAGTAGCGCCAGTAACACCTATACCTATAGCTGACTGTAGGGCAGTGAGTTCAAGATTAGTCTCGTTTAATGCTTCTGTGATAAGAAGGAAATTTTCTCTTATTACCTGGCTGCTGTTTTGTATACCAGGAGTTGGAACATTTACATTGATACCTACTGTGGAGACATTGCTCATTGATACTCACCTTATAATACGTTTATTTATTAATACATAGTTCTACAAGATTATAATTTAAATTCCAGTTCTAACGTGAATCAAAACATTTAAATTAATTGTGCCAATTGTTGCATTTGAATTGCTTATAGATTGAGAACTTGTTGTTATGGTTAAATTCGAAGCAGGCGGAGTTCCTGAATATAAATTTATTTGTGTTGCTGTTATTGAATTTGTTTGTTCATATACATATTGACCATATTTTCCTAAATCTGTACCATTGTTTGGTATTTTAAAAATTTTCGATCCTGGATTAGTTAATAAACCACCAGTGCCGCCAATTATTATACTATCAGCAGTTGCAACCACAGTTGATGAGGTTGCCGATACGTTTACACCTCTACTATCGTAAATGTCATAACTATAAAGTGTGCTTTGATTACTATTATTAAATGCTAAAATAGCAGTACCGAGCGGATTTTTTGAATTATCAAAATTTTGAGCAATAGTATAATGAATATTCTGGTCTATAACATAATTGTTTATAGAACATGCTAATAACCCTTTAAGGTACTGATTTGTATCATTTGTTGATATGCTACCATCTAAATTAAAATGATTTATCACACTGATTAACTCATATGTAGGTGGTTGTGGACCTATTACTGTAATACAGAATGTACCGTCAGTTGAATATTTTACCATTATACGATCAATATTGTTAATTGAAGATGCGCCATAACCTATTGTTCCGTTATTGAATAATGTTCCAGATGAATCGAACATTAGTAGTCTTAAATTAATACTACCCGGTATATTGGCAGCTATGAATAAATTACCATGTGAATCAAAATCACCAGATGGATATCTTAATGGCTGTAAATTAGAACTAATCTGTTGACTTAAAATAAGATTTCCTTGATAATCAAACTTAAAAACGTAATTATTATTAATTTGACTGTAATCACTAATAATCAATGCAACAAATCGATTGGTTGCATCTATTATAAAATCTCGAATTGTTCCACCTGGCTCAATTGACTTTTGCCATATTATATTGCCATAGAGATCTATTTTAGCCACTAAAATATTTTCTGTTCCGCCCACAACCATACCCGCAATAAACACGTTATCGGATCCATCTATCAATATCTTTCTAATGATCATTGGATTATTCATCCATGATATTTGATTGGCCCATATGACCAAACTGTTCTTACTGATTCTTGCAACCCACCCAAATTGTTGACTGATAATTGCAGAACCGCATGCTATGATGTTGCCTGTGCTGTCTGTAACTAAATCTTCAATTTCATGATAAGTAGCACCGTTAGTGGTAAAATCTGACATCCAATACATTGCACCAGTTGGACCAGTAACATTTGAATTTGGTCCAGTAGTACCTGTTGGCCCAGTAGTACCTGTTGGCCCAGTGGGTCCAGTAGGCCCAGTGGGTCCAGTAGGGCCAGTTGGACCTGTCGGTGTTATTACATACACAGGATTATTGAGATTTATTAATCTTTTGAGTAAAGTTGAACTAACAGTTGGTGCAGCTTTCGAATCAAAAATAGTAGCATAAAAGTCAAATGCCGTAGTACCGTCGTCTATTAGAGTCTGCCCCCAATTGATTCTAGCATCAGGTGCTATTATAGGTCCGTTATCAAATGTGGTATTATATAATTCAAAAGTCTCTGTATTTTGGTCAAATATGGTTTCAATAGGAGTTTGAGTTTCTTGTAATCGTGTGGTATTACCATCTATCGTGGTTTGATCAGCATCAATGGTTGTAGACCCTTGCCAGAACAAACCTTCAATGTCTAATTCAATATCTCCAACTTGCCATATTGCACTATTTAATGCACTCGGAATACTTAATTGACTGTTGTTAATTACTGTGTTTGCAAACTCAGGAGTTACAAGTGCCACTGGTATGATTGGTTCCCATGCTGTTTGCCATGATTCTAATATTTCACCACCAGCAAATGATAATACTGTACTTGTTTGTGTATATCCAGTACCACCAGAATCAACAACTATGCGTCCGACACCTAAATTAGGATTTAATCCAGATAAGTTACCAGCGGCATTTTGTATCCATACTTTGCCTATAGGCATTTCTTGATATAATCCACCGTTTACAATCATTAACTCTGTTAATCCTCCGGCGCCATTTATAGCAGTTACAACCATTTCAGCAGCTTGAACATATTTTCCAATTTTAATGGTTACATATTCGCCTATTTTCCATCCAGTTCCGGGATCTATTATAACCAGAGCTTGTAGAACCATATAGGCTGTGAGTTGTGCGCCCGTGCCTGCCCCTGTCACTGTTACAACAGGGTGATTTATATATCCCCCTCCGGGGTTTAACACATTTACAGAAACTATACTTCCGTCCTCTGGATTTACTGTTGCGATCGCAACTGCACCGGTTCCGACCCCACCGTTAGCAAATCCGCAAGATTCTATGAATGCTGTTCTTAAACTGTTAAGACTTGGCGGTCTAATGGTACTAGGTTGTCCATTTGTGTGTTGTGCAATAATATCAGTATTAAGTTGCGGATCTATTATGTTTCTATAAACCAATTGATTTTGATTGTTATCAACCACTGCATAACCCACAGGTCCCACACTTAATCTCATGTTAAGAAGAGATGCAGATACATTGCCCAATACAAAATCTAAATCTGTTGTGGTACTGTCTAAGCCTCTTACAATACTCATGCTGGGATGTGTTATTTGATTACCAACCACTGAAACATTTGGATACATACTGGGATTAGTTAGAATATATTGTGTAGTTGATAACCATTTTTGTTTTATATCGCCCATTAGAGGAATAGATACGCTATAGAATTGATAGCCAAAATTAGCTGTAATCTTCATGTGGATGGTTCTAGTTATTGTATCTATATCATCCGTAGCTGTGATATTGAACCAATAATCTTTATCTATAGTATGATAATCAATAAATCCCACCAAATAACCCTGTATTTTGTCTAACATCATACCCGGAGGACACTGCCCGCCAATTATACTGTGCTTAACAGTGCCAGTTCTTGTACTGTTTGCACCAATGTCAAACACAGCTCTAAATCCGTCTGAGATATTGGATAGATCATTTATTGGGTTACGCCAAGTTAATGCACCATATGCATTAATTTTAGTAACTCTAATGGTAAACACACGCACTGAACTACCCTGGAATACTCCAGTGGTCACCCCCTGAATTGGATTATCAGTAACAGTGGCTAAAACAGCTATGTTCCATGACAAATAGTCGCCTATTGTAACTGCTGGTGCAAGACCATATATAAGTCCGTCAGGATCCAACGTAAAAGGAAAACCGGGATCTGCACTCACTGTTGAATATGAAATCAATCCGCCCAGTGGGTCAAATGCAGACAAATAAAATTCCAAATAAGAGCCTTGTGCAATAGTGACTAATTCCATCGGAGTTATCCAAACTGGATCATGCGGAACTGTTAGAACTCCTATTTGGCATACAAGATCACTGTGTGTACTAACTGATGATGCTCTCACAACAAAACTTGAAACAATATCTGCAGCAATACCGGGTGCATCATAAACAATAGTGCCGTGTGTACCATCTATTCCTACCCCACTTGGAATAGGATAGGATGATGTACTAATCAATGAGTATTTCAATGGTGTGGGTTCTGTAGTAGATGCTTTTACTGTAAATACTCCTCTAAATCCAGATCCTACGTACCCGAGGAATGGATCTTGACTTTCCCAACTAGGGGTGGCTTCTACTCGTACCAGTTTTAAATTAAATGTTCTATCAGCTACAGTTCCGTTGGGATTTGTTAATCTATATGTCCATGAACTGTTTAAAGTTGATGAAATATCAAAACTTTCCCCAGTTATAACTATGTTACCACTACTGGTAGTCCACGATAGTCCTGCAGGTAATGAACCATTAATCAATGCAACATTAACTGTGTTATCTGCAGAAAATTGTAAATTCAAAGGATTCAGATTAAAACTGTAGCTTTCACTATACACACCAATGTTACCGGGTGATATCCAAATTGGTACAGGATTACTTAATAGATGCATTGTAAATTGTTGATCCAACATATTGCCATCTGGGTTAGTAATCCTAAACATAAAAGAATAAGCGGTATCAGTAGAAATTGTAACACTTTGTCCTACAAGTCTAATACTATTAGGGTATGATTGCCATGTTACACCTAATGGTAATGTACCAGATATCAACGTAACTGTTGCTAAAGGATCAGCAGTGTATGTTATAATAACCGGCGAATCTGTAAAAGAATGTGCAGAAGAATAATTTCCCAAATCTTTATTAGTAGTCCATGATAATGAAATCACCGGATTGCTACTGTTTAATAGTTGTATAAAGAATTGTTGATCTAAATAATTATTATCCGGATTGGTAATTCTAAATGTAAAAGAATAAAGTGCTGTACTATATACAGAAACAGCTGGACCAGAAATTCTTATATAATTACTATATGATTCCCAGGTCAACCCCGGTGGTAATTGTCCACCTACTAGAGATATAGTAGCAAATATATCTGCATCAAAATTTATTATTATTGAATGGTTATCAAAAGAATGAGTTGGTAGATAACTTCCAAGATTACTATCTGTTAACCACGCAAGAGACATCCTATCACCGAAACCTTTCAATAGTAGTATATTTATAGCTCGGTGAAAACAATAACAGTTGTGATGATATTCGTGTTTATATCTAGTAATTTTTAATTATATCAACTTTTATCACAGATAATATATGTTCACCTAGTCCAAGTCTGACCATGGTAAGATTTGATTCATCTTTTAAGTATAAGCTTAATATCCATTCGCCAATGAGTAGATAGTCGCCTCGCCTACTCATTAACTGCCCGTCAAATGCAGAAGAAATCCAATCTGTTATTTCAAGTAGGTTCTCACGACGCCAACCCACTTTAAACTGTACTTTATATTTAAATCTGTTATATAGTAACTTGTCTCTAAATATAATTTCCACTTTACTCAGTAATAGTTCTTTATGTGACGGTGTTAGTGGTTTACTGGTCCAAGTTACGTGTGTTTTATATGTATCTATTAGTGTTTGATATGCCGAATCATCACTTAGATAAACACTGTATGTGATATTAAGACTTTTATCTTTTGTGAAATACCAATCTAACCTAGTTCTATTGGTAATATTTAATGATTTTACTAGATTTTTAATTTCTTTAATAATAGGATTATTTCTAACAGAATCACTATTTGTACCTATCAATTGAAATTTAATACTATAAACAAACTTTTTATAGTATAATTTTTGAGTAGGGGCTGTAATCATTTTTCAAAAATTTCCTCAGATGGATTAAAACTCTTTCCACATCCACAGGTAGACGTAGCCAATGGATTATGCCACACTAACTCACAACTAAACAAATCTTCTTTTAGATTTAATGTACTACCAAGTATAAACATAATACTGGAATTATCTACAACAACTGTACCCCAGTCTCTTTTGATAATCTCATCTTTTGGATTTATTAAGTTGACAGACTCTAATTCATAATTATATTGAAACCCTGCACATCCTTTGCCATCTACGCTAACCTTAAACGCTTTACCGGGATTTTTTGCAAGAATTTCGGCTAGATATTCTTCTGCTGCAGGTGTAATAGTTATAGATTCTTTACCCATTTTTCAATGCCTCGAATAACATCCTTTGTTCAAACTTTTCAAAAAAATCAGGCCATAACTCTAGCAATTTGTCTTGAGTAATCAGCTGGTACTGATTTTTAATTTTAACTTGTTCTAACTTGTCAAGACCGTGAGGAGCATACATATGCTGCTTGACACTAACACTTTTACCAACTTCTGCCCACCAACACCAAAAATGAAGATAATACACTCTGTTTGGGGTCCTTGTCCACGAATCACTGTCAAACAATACCGCGCCCCATAATTTATTATGAGTGGGTAGATATAATACTCTATTTAACTTATATCCAGACAAATCGTTCATGTAACGATTATATTGTAGTGTTATACGACTGTCAAACCGTATGAACTGAACTAATCAAACTTTTCAGCATCCATCGCATCTTTCCATGTGCATCTAGTCGCTCAGCAATAAAATTCATATGATCTTGACGGTTTTCAAGCTCAGCTAATTTAAACACTCTGTTAAGAAGTACAATCATGCGATCATGATCTTGTAATAGTCTTGTGATATATCCACTTGCATCCAGTACACAATCACAATCATCTATAATACTATGTTTGAGATACACAGCAAGTCCGGCTGGAGTAAATGCATCCAGCTTCCTTATATTCTCACCAATATCATCATGTGCAGCCCAGAGATTTTCATATTGTTCTTTGAATAATTCATGTAGGCTCTGAAAAAACATACCTGTTATGTTGAAATGAGCTCCGTGAGTTTTGGTATATAGTGCAAAATTGCTTGCTATTAATACTTTATATCCATCGACTAAATTCTGCATGGTATCGATCCTGCTTTGTTCTTGTTATTTATTAAGTATCTAAATTATGCAATCTGCTCTTGATAATACTTGATACTCTGTTGATATATTCGTCGCCCAATGTACTGTACTTTTGCAGCGCAGGAACCAAATCTAATCCTTTTACACTTTTACCTTCTTTGTGTAATGCATGTCTTTGATCTCGCAGAGGACCATAAGCAGGATGTGTGTTGAGATTGTGTAGATAAGACTTTATCGATCCCGCAGGACTATCAAAACTAGCATAGCGTTCGCCGTAAGGACCTTCTACTCCGCCAGTTTTATTCCAAGTTTTTTGTCCAAAAAATACATTACCCTGACGAGTTAATTCATATTGACCCCAACCGCTTTCTAATGCAGCCTGTGCCACAGCAAGACTGGTAGGAATAACATCAACACGTTTAATCAATTCTTCTACATCATTGGTCTTATATTTCTTCATTAAACCTGTGATTATAGCTTTTGCTTTAGGAGTCAGTTGTTTGGTGGTTTTATAGTGATCAACTGCGGCTAATAATTGTTTTCTTTCGGCAGCAATTTTGGCATTTTCTGATTTGACGAACGGAACAAAAACCTTGCTGAATGTATTTGCACGAGTGGTAGCATCTGCTTTATCCAATCCAACAAGTGCATTAGGAAAACCTTTACCAATTTGTGCAGTTGGTTTAGATTTCTTGTCTTTGACCACATGTTGAACAGCTTTATCAACGGTTGGTACCGCTGCTGGCTTAACGTCAGCATGTGGTAGTGTAGCAGCACCATAGCCAAGACCTGCTGCCATAGCACTGCCCAATGCTGCTTTTTTAAGGACATCTTTAAATCCAGCTTCGTTGAGCTCAACACAGTTGGTAAACTCATATATTCTCATCAAGGTACCGATCTATCTATTAAATTCTTTAGATACATCTTATCATTTGCACTGATTTTTCTTGTTTGCTTGGCTTTTTTTGCTATGTTAACAACTTTATTTTGATCATTCGAAGTCATTTGTTTCACCATAGTATCCAGTGCGGCTGTATCTAACGGAGTCGAAAGTCTTTTAGCTTCAGCTCCGCTAAATGTTATCACACCTGCTAGTAATGCTCGTAGAAGATTCTTAAGAAATTCTTCATTCCAACGACCTTCTTCTAATGATTTTGTTTCTGTGATAAATTCATGTGCTCTCATAGAGCTATTTATAATTAAAAGTGGCGGTCAGAGAGAGATTCGAACTCTCGGTACCCGTTTCCAGGTACGGCGGTTTAATCTTGGAGGTTTGGGACTTGAACCCAGATGGAGCGTTTACTCGCCCTCCCGCAAACCGCTGCCTTAAGCCTCTCGGCCATCTGACCAGCATTTATATAATACAACAATATTTGTATTATGTCAATCTCGTGTATTTGTTAATAATTTTAATTAGTCATTTACATTTTGAATTTTTGGTCTGACAACAGCCATGCCCCAGTCCTCGTCGCGTATAAAATGTCTAGTGACAGTGAACATGCTTTGATCTATTGCTTCACATAGGGCAATTTTACCAGGATGGTAATTTGTACAACAAAGTACAATAATGCCATGTGGACTCAATAAATCTGCTAGTTTCCAATTTTCGACACATTCATTAACACTATTGTTACCACGCAAAACTATTAAATCTAATGTTTCAATACCTTTGGATATTAAAAATTCTCGTAATAACGGCTGTTCAAACACGCCTGCTTCTAATGTCCATGTGTTATTTTCTTGAGAATCTATAAAATGTCTATCTTCTGGCATAACTCCGAGATAAAAACTACCAGCCGGACGTTCTTCGATTAAAATTCTAGATAAACTTCTCAACCCATTGTTATCTATTAAGATTTCTAAACAAGCATTGAGATTTGGTCCTAATTCTTGAATAATCTCCTGAAGTAATTCCATGTTGGGATATGTTATTTCATTAGGAACTTGATATTCAAAAATTGGTAATTCCCTATTATTATTAATATTTTCAGTATCTCGAAGTTCATTTGGTTCTATAGTTGGACAAAATTTCAGCCCATAAATTTCAGTAGGTAGTTTCTGTATTAAATGCATGGTTGCACTGTAATTAATCATAACTATTTCCAAATTTTTAGTAGTGAAATATAAACTAATAACTATATCATTAATTTACAAATTTTATTTTAATTAATTTATTTTTAACCGTCAATATTTAATAGTTAGGGACTGCCTGTCTTTTTGTTTTAGATATCTCAGTAATTTTATCAAAGTTTTTTGATTCTTCTCTATTAATAAGCTGTATATTAAATGCTAAGCTCAATCTATCTGAGTCAGAGTCATTTGGACTTACACTGTGTATAAGCCAAGAAGGAAATATAACTAATAACCCAGATTTTGGATATAATTTAAAATGTGTAGAATTATATTCATTAAAAGTTTCCACAGTAAATGGTGATATTACATCACTATGATGTAGGATAGGAGTTTCAAACTCTATATACCCAGAATTATCAGGAACATTAATATAATAAACTCCGACTAAAAAATCACTGTGAGAGTGTGGTTCATTATAATCCCGTGGTTTGTTGATATTCATCCACATTCCAGACATTCTTGGTTTTAGAAACTTTTTGAATTGAAAATAATTATATATAATGTCTGCTCTGTCTTCTACAATTTCAACTAAAGGTTTTAATTCTTCTATGCATTTAATATCAACTATATCTAATAGATTACTTTGCCATCCACCTATATTGCTAATTTTACGCCCCGGGTCTTGACTTTGTTGCTTATATATCAAATTTGTTAATTTAGTATTATCAATATCTTTTAATGTTTCTTGCGCAATAAAATTCATAAAGCAGGGTTGAATGGTCATTTCACTCATTTATTTTTCCTCAATTGATATTGTATAATAATATCAACCACGCAAATAAATCAATTAATCGTTTCTAGTGATATGATCCCATATTATAACAGCTAATGTAAATGTAGCCATTATTGGTAAAGATACAGCATAAAATGCCAATACATATTTTCCGGTATTTGCATATAATACATCATAAATCAAATGATTCATCATGGTAATAATCTCCTTTGATTATAGTTCAGGGATGTACACCCTGAACTATTGCAGTTAATTAAAATTAATGTACTAAATCTTTGACAAACTGAGCTAATGCAGTCGGTGAGCTCTTAATAACAGTGTTTTTAGTGACGTTTAACACACAAAGCTGTTCAACCGACTCGTTTGACCTTGGCTTTTTAAATGCCACTGTAGCAGTGTAACCCTTGCTGTTAATCCAAAATTCATTCACTTTACCATCTGGACCGTGACCTTCTGATATAATAATAAACTTACCATCTTTTAGAGCAGTTTCAACTTCTGCTTTACTATAGCAACCAAGATATGGTGTTACGACTATATCGTCGTTGGCTTTTGCAATAATAGTACTTGCTAAAAGCATAGCAACAGCCGAAATAATTGTTTTTCTCATTTAAAATCTCCTTTTACTATAATTTAAATATAATTGATAATAACCTGTTGGTCAACAAAAAAATGCTGCAATGCAACTATTTTTTTTGCAATGCAGCATATTTAGTTATCTGATATTAAAATCAATTAAAATAAGAAAATTTATTTTTAAATTTACAGCGTTGGTTTGGCCTTTTCTAATGATTTACTTAAAATATCTATAACATCTCCGTTATACACAGCTTCTTTTATCATAACTGTGACACAAACCTGTTTAATATTTTCTCTTTTATTGCCAGTCGGCTTATCATATGATACAGCCATAACGTAACTTTTTGAATTTATCCAAATTTCATTAACTTTATCACCTACACTAGCACCTCTTAATAGAGTTACAAATTCACCGTCACTGAGAATTTTCTCAACCACATCACGACTTGTACACCCGTTGACTTCTGTTGGTGTATTATTTGCTCCTACACTAACAGTTGACAACAACATAATTGCAATAGTAACATATATTTTAGTTAACATTAGAATACTCCGCTATTAAATTATTTAAATGGTTCGCCTGTTATCCAACCTACTAGACTATTTCGTTTTCCTCGTGTTACAGGTACTACCCTATGTAGTGTATAGCTGGGAAAGGCTATCAAAAGTCCTCGTGTTTTTGGCAGTAATTCTCCTCTATTGCAGTATACCAGTTCTAAATCACCGTTATCATATTCAGCCGGATCTGATAATTGTACTACAATAGATAGTTTTCTCACTGGACCAGATTTTGTTAAATCAATATGATAGTCATAATGGCCGCCCGGCTCGCAATATTCTGTAAATTGTAAACCTTCGGCAAATCCCCATAAATTAAATTTAAAATAATCTTCATTTAATTTTAATACTATATCAGTTAATCTTTCAAACACCCATTCTAAATCATTTGTTCCAAAAAATGCCACTTTACTATTTCTCATCTCGTTATCTACAACATAACTTATGCTACCAGTTACTGACTCATTTTGAGTGGTTCCCATTCCAACTTTACCATTGTACATTGTATACTGTTTCGAATATTCAATGATTTTATCACACTCTTCGTTAGAAAATGCTTCTGTCCAATACGCCCACGGACTCACATTATCTGATTTAAAAGGCCATGCATAAAAAGAATTTGATTTTGTCACTTTGTTTTACCATTGTTGATTTATTTTAATATAATCCGATCTGATTGATAAATTTTTACCATCGTTGATTTATACACGATTACTTTACTCTACTATAAGTACTGGGCTTTATACCACTCAGTTCCAGTTCTTTTATTTTTGAATATAAATTCAATCCTGTTAAATTAGTTTTTAAAGATTCAAGAGTCCAAAATGCATATTCTGTTAATGCACTTTCTGGACCAGGTAGTTCATTAGGATATAATTTAGACAAATTAGCTATTTCCACGAAGGTTTGAAAAATGTCATCGCCTTGGTGTTGTTTTTCATAGAAATAGCTAGTAGCAAGTGCTACAGCATTGACCCAAAACTCTGTATTATATTCCGACCCTGCTAGGTAATGTAGCATTGATCTTAGTTCTAATTCCATAACATTTTGTACGTACAAATTATTAATTCTGTGTCTCGATGTACGTCCGGTCCAATATTCATGTGCCATTCTTATTATTTGATATATCAATCCAATATTTGGCGACTCAATAGAGTCGACCGAATATGAAAAGTTTCCGCAATTGCATATTTTATCGACTATATTCTCTTTTCTATAGTAAAATTTAAACTCATTAATTGTTGTTTCTTCACTCGGGGTTAAATTATAGTCATTAAAAATTTGTTTTATATCTTCAAGAATATCATCAAGAGAATTGATATCACTATTATAGTAATACTTAATTGTGCATCTGTTTTCTAAAGGAATTCCATAAACCCATCCGTGTGGTCGAGCTATCATAAGATTATGTTTAAAACGTTGACCATCCCATGGACATTTAACAGTGTAAACAGAATTCACAGGAAAATTATCCGAAAAATGATATAAACTATCGTCACCTGGTATTTCGGAACAATTCATTATAAAGTCAGATGTTACTTGGTTATTAACAACCTTGTCATTTATTAGTTTAATTCTTTCGTGAGCCTTACAAAATTCTAGTATATATTGCTGTAAATCACCGATATTATAATGAAATGTAATGAACGGCATTACTGTATTATGAAAAAATTCATCACCGTGACCCCATCCTTTTTTAAGTATTCCAGTTTTAATACCAAAACCTACGTCACCAATGACATTGTATTCTAAATTCATATCTTGTCTCAGAGACATTGGCAAGGATAAGTCAGAGCTATCGTCTATATCTTGTACTTTATCATCTGGATCTAAATACCAATCAATATTCCAATCAGTGTATTTTAGAAAAAATATTGCGCTTAAACACCCAGCTAAACCGCCACCAATGATAGAAAGTCTTTTAATTCTTTTGTTCATATCAGTGTCACTCTTCAATTCTTAATTAATTTAATGGTACACTTATCTATATCGTTAAGTCAAATTAAATATAACTTAAATGTTCATAACAAGGCATTTACATGCGCCGCCACTTTTCAAAAACTCACTCATATCAAATTGCTGTACCATATAGCCTAAATCTGTTAATCGATTAGCAATACTCGAGCATTCAGGCATAAAAATATTCTTATCTATTATAACACCATTACAACAAAATGTTAGAGCTTCTTCTTCGGTAACTTTGATTATTTCTTTAAAATGTTTTTCAATTTTATTTCTAGCATCCTCGCTAAATGCACCAGGATAATACATCAATCTACCATCTGGAAATGGACAAAAACATGTATCTATATGATAAAATCTAGGATCTACAAGTTCCACTGCTTGTGCATTGACTTTGAATTCAGTTAGGCAATTCAAATAAGATTCATTGGTTCTGAAACCACGTCCCATCCAATGAGTACCAGTATGGTCACGCAGGCAATCACCCTCACCTTCGAACGAATGTTCCAATTGTTCAACACTGTAAAAATTACGATTAAGAAACCATTCTCTAAAATAACGCTCTTCGCTTGAACGCTCTGAATGTGCAAATTTACTAAGAAAAAATACGTTACCTACTGCTAATCCAGCATTAGCAGTGAAGACCATGTCGGGTAATCCTTCAACTGGATCTATTAATGCTACATCTGCAACAGATTTTAATGCATTATATAATGTTTCCCATTGGGCATTTGCTAGAGATTGGTCAACAGTACCAATTGTGTTGGTCATCCACGGATTTATATTATAATCTACTCCAAAATGAGTAGGACGACACATCAGCAATCTGTTGACCATTTGTTTTTCCTTTAATAAAATGGAGCAGGGTGCGGGGCTTGAACCCGCTTCATCAGCTTCCTAAAAACACCTTAATGCTCTTAGGAAGGCTGAGATAATACCCATATATGAACCCTGCATCAGTTAAGGGTAACCCTTAACTAAATCTGCAATTTAAATTACCAAATTTTCCACCAAGGCTTATTGCTAGGTGAGTCTAACTGTAGATCAATGCTGTTGCTATCTTTGTCAATATCAACCTTAGTACCATGTGGCACAGTTACAACAACTCCGTTACCGAGCTTGTAGGTTGTTGTCTGAGGAACAGATGCTGCTGCTTTATGATCTGCTGTATGGCTTGCAAATGCAGTACCAGTCAGACCGAGGACGAGAACTGTTGCAATTAATAGTTTGTTCATTATATCACCTTTCTAAATTAATAAACTAGGTCTAACTATATGATATATTTTGTCAAAGGTCAATAAATTAAGCGTGGCCATTCTGCCTGGTAATTGCTCCCAGTCTTTGTATTGTATCTGCATATTTTAATTTAAGCAAGGTCATGTCTTGATCACAATCCATCCACAGATAAGCCATTTCTTGTAGTGCTAAATTATAAGCAAACTCATTTAATGGATGTGTTGGATAGTATAGTGTTGGATTTTCAATAATTTGAATCCCTTGAAGTATTTCTCTAGGTGTTAGCTTCCAAAAGTCTATCATCCGTACCTCAAATTAAACTCCACATATTTACTTCTATTAATCAGCTATGGTCTTCGTATATGACTTTTCCTAGGTTATCTACACAAAATCCAGGTCGAACAGCAAGACCTTCTTTCTGTAATTTCTTATCAAATGCAAAACGATGACCAACAACCCATCGCTCTCTCCACTGTGGCAATCCGTCATCTGCAGGAGGAGTCTGCTGTTTTAAATATTCTTGAAATTGCTTTTCAAACTCTGCTTGTGTAATCGAGTCGGGCGGAATGTTGCTCATGAAAACCTTAATTTAAACGCTGTTTCATACTCTTTATTTTGAAAATTAATATAGTCGGGGTTACCTTGATGCCATAGTACACCGTATTCGCTATATAACCAACTACGAAACTCGTCTGGCTGAATAACAGACTTAAAATTGTCGTAACCTATTACTTGCTTATACTCATCTAGTGCCTTGTATATCATATACGACATATTATGACCATTTCACTATGAATGCCATGTAATCTTCCTGTGTGGGGAATTCCATCCACCAGTGCTCACCATCTTTGTGCAGCCTGGCTTGATATGGTTCTGTTCTTAACAATTCAGCAGCTCGGTCAAATTTAACAAAACCGCGAGGAATACTTCTGTAAAAATTTTCAAAAGGTTTGGGCATATCATAATAAGTGACGCCGAGATCGTATTTTATTGTCATGTGAATTTTAACACCACTTCCATAGCCGTCTCTTTGTTAAGAAATTTAAGGGTATAACCAATAGTAAAATCTTCTGTCCATTCCCATGTTTTTAAATAAAGTCTACAATACCAATATGCTTCGATATATTTGTCAGGACTTGAAAATTCAACTCTAGTCATGACCACCTCATGATAAACATTAATCGATCATGGTCAGTCTCAAAGAAATATTCCTCCCAAGATCTATATAAACTTATTTTAGATTCTAGACTCCACTTGTCAATCTCATGATCAAATTTCCATATATTGTCTACTGATATATTTTTAACACAAGCTACGTATGGATGTGTTATATGAGTCAGTGTATAACAGACAAATTCCATGCTATACTATCAAATTTTCTCATGCGGTTCAAAGCCACGGAATTGTACAAACACTGGAAAGCGTAGGCTCCAAGTATCTCCATCCTGTGCTCTGGTAAGAGCATCACCTTTGACCTCAACAACACGCCCAATCATTTTCTCACGGTTAGACCAAATCTCGTCGCGTAGTTCTTCAGTGTACCCGCCACCTACAGTAACTTCGATAGTCTTTTCCTGATCAACACCCCTACAAACCAATCCACCGAGAGTATTTTTGAACTTACTATCTGGCTTGCCTGGTTCAACTCCCACAATCTCAAGATCTACAGTGATCCAAGGCTTAATCTTCAGCCAGGCATCTGTGCGTTTGGTCTTATATGTAGCATTGGGATCTTTGATCATAATACCTTCATATCCAGCATCAATGGTTTCTCTGTTAAACTCCTTTAGCTGAGTCTGTCCTTCTAGGGTGTCTAAGTTTACTGACATCTTGGGAATAACATATGCTTTACCCACAGTAGCTTCTTCTAGTAATGGGATCATACCAACCAGCAAATCATGTCGGTCTGACTGAGTCAGTGTACACTCACCGACAAGGAAGTCTGCAAGCGGTAGCACATCAAATAGTGCTAACTTTGCATCGCTTGTATCTACATTTTCCTTGCGGTTAACCTGCTTCATCAAATCTTGAAATGATTTTGAGATCATCTCCCCGTCTAGAACCAAGCTCTGTTTAAGATTAGGTAGTAGCTTCTCTAGAGCAGTGGCGATAGTACCGAAGCGATCATTCTGGCGACCATCTCTGCTATACTGCGTGACAGTATTTCTTTCAACGTCCAAAATAGTAATAATGCGAACACCGTCCAGCTTAACATCCAGCAACTTCGGGCCAGCCAATTTCTTTGGGTGATCTTCTCCGTTCTTTGCCAATTGACAGCTGAATACAGGGATGATATACTTTTTGGCTTTGGCACCGGCTTTTTCCAGGATCTTGTTTACAGTTGTTTCAGTTATACCGCATTTGAGATCCTTGAGCAATATTCTTCGGTACCACAAATTCCAATCGCGCACACTAGCAGCATTGGCAGCAGCACGTAGAACATCTCGAGCAGTATTACCTGTTAGTTCTCGCTTTTCTAATTTAGCAGCAATATCTTTAAATTTCTTCCAAGTAAAAGCAGTTTCAAAATTATCGTCATCCTCACCTTCAATTAGCGGGACTTTCTTAACACCGAAGGTCTCTAGGGCAAAGTATGCCATACGTGCACCTTCAAAAAATTCCACACATCCTGAATCCCAAGCAGCTTTGATAATGGCTTCTTTCTCAGTTCTTTTGGTAGTAGCCTCAAGTTGAGCAATAATATCTGCAGGTGTCATACCAATCTCCAAATGTTAGATAAACTCGCCGCGTATAACATACCAACCCCAGAGGCATGTTACAGAAAATAACGCTAAACTAAAACAAAAAATTCCGAACTCACGTGCCACAATCATCTCCTTTGTTATGATTTATGATAGCACACAATCAGAGATTGTCAACCAAAAATATCGCACATAAGTTGTTGAATTTAAACTGACAATTTCACAGTTTTTTTACAGAAATTATCTCTCCGCGATCAAACACATGCCATACATAGGGACTATCATTAATGGTATTAATGTAAACACCCACATCCTCATCTGGAATTTCCTGTCCTGTGCTGTATACACGTATGGCTCTTTTGACTGTGAGTGCAGCAGGATCTACCAGTGCCCATAACCAATAATTATTATAACCGTAACATTCTGCTTTGAGTATTTTTGCTCCCTTGGGCATTTCAACATGTCCGAGATCAATTTTAAAAGGATATTTAGAAACTGTTTTCATATTAATTGGCTATAATTGACAACATAAGAGGTACTACAATAACAGCACCGCAAACAAATCCAAATATAAACATTTTGGTAGTTTCGTCTTTGAGCATTTTATCACTCCGATCAGTAACTATTGCTACAGTTACTATATTATAGTCAACTGATTAATTTTTCATAAATTAAATTTTAATATCAGCAAGTGCTTGTCTAACACTTGAATATTGACGATTGTCAATAATTGCTCTGCGATAAAGCCATGTATTGTTGCAGAACAAGTAATAATAGTCTGATACACCAAAGTATCTTTCAAAATCATCTATGTTTTTAAACTGGGGAGTATTATATGTTGCTCTGAGATTACTGTGTAACATGCATTGGTCTGGTGTTTCCATTAATTGATTTAAATTACCAATATGTAATACTTTGAGTATTACAGACATATCAGTGTAATAAGTATCTAAAGTTGCACCAACTCCCTGAAGCCATCCATCATAATGACAATATATTCCAGTGATAGAGCCGTTATCGTTAACAAGTCCAATGGCAGATCGAGTACTCATTTGCCAGTCCTTTGTGGTTAAAACTATCAACATGTATTTAACACTAAATATAGTCGTACATAAAGCATATGGTGAACAAGAATGTTTTCATTTTTATCAAAATATATTACCACTGCTGTTTTATCCATAATACTGGGCGTATTGGGAACAGGTTATGTTGCATGGAGGCATGAAATAGAACAAGCTGCTCTAGCCGAATATAATGCAAAACAACTTGAACAAACCATTGAAGACCAAAAGAAATATATTAATGATTTAGAAAAAATCAACAAAGATCAAACTGTTATAGATAACGATTTGAAAAAGAAGAATGATGAGTTGAATAAAAAATTAGCAGACCTTGACGTATATTTAAACAGCACTGATGCCAAAAAAGGTGATCGCGCTTCGTCAGAAATATTAAAAAGAACCATAAGAGAATTATCAGGACAATCAAAATGAAAAAACTTGCTATAATCCCATTGTTTCTGGCGCTTGCCTCATGTAACTCAGTTGCGCCGAATTCAACTGTAGTGGTTACAAAAACTCAATTTCAAGTAGTTGTGCCAGACGAGTCTATGTACAATTGTCCTCTTTACAAGCAGTTTCCAAATGCCAGAACCTTAACTGACATACAGGTAGCAAAAACCATTGTCTCCTTGTATAAAAACAATGTAAAGTGCAAAAACTCACTTGAAGCTATACACAAGTTTATTAACGATAGCAAATCAACTGTTAATAACTAAACTGGTGTAGTAAACAATTTACCTTCTTCAGTTCGTCGGCGTATTAATCCTTTGAGAGTTTTACCATTTGACTTCACATACTTTAATAGTGCGTCAGGTACTCGATCGTAATGCCCGTCATTAATACCAGACTGCTCTATAAAGTCTACCCAATTACTGGTTCTCACATTGTAACATAGTGATACTAATGCATCAAACTGATTTTGATTTAGTTTGACTTTGATGTATTGTTTTACTTTATCGACAAAAACTTTAACATCTTCTTGAAAAAGTTCTTCTGCTTTGTCAGCAGTGATAGTAAGGTTTGCTGCGATAACTTTGCCGTCAACCTTGCCATTATGACCATATCCAATTGAATATGATATGACACCGTTTTTGATATAATCCTTATAGGCTTTTAAACTAAAGCCTTCAAATGATTTGATTAATTTTTCACCATTTGGTCCCAGTGTCATATTGTCGTTCATATTATTGTCCTCTCCAGCAATTTTGAAAATGCATCGGATCAATATCTCCGTCGCTACCTCTCCACCAAAATCCATTATCTTCCATAATCTGTGCAAAAGTAGGATCTATCATACCTGTTTTCCATTTTTTAGGGAATGGATTATGAACAGGATCCATATCAATTGCACAACCCCAGGCATGCACTGACAAATTAGAACCACCTCGCTCTAATCTATAATTATATGCGCCCCCGGATATATCTAAACGAAGTTCATGAATTTTTGCCAATCCAAAGTGTGCCAAAACAGCTTTAAATGCAGCATCAAATACTGGCACACATTTTTTATGTATGCTTAGTGTTTTTAACTGTTGTTTGGTATTAACTGAAAACCAAATTGGATAAGGCGGGGTCCACTTTACAATATTAGCAGCATACCATTTGGGGCTAACTTGACCATTTCTACCCATAGGGTTTCCGTAGAATACATTCAAACTTTCTGAATCCTGATGAGGAAATAATTTTTTACATGTTGGACTTCCCATTGTAGCTCTCCCGGATTAAAACTATGCTAGATTATTTATTATATGGAGAGTTTAATGGTATAGATTACCAGCGATTACGTTCTGTTTTTAGATCTTCTATGATTTCGTCTATCATATCTTTGTTAAAGTGCGGCATAACAATAATATGCGACCATTCCTCACACACTGCCATCTGCCATTTTCTCACAATATGATCTGGTGGACGTTGAATCACTACAGTGGTACTGTGATTGTTTATGAAATATCGCCAATCAATTTCAATAAGTTTTTGAACAGTGTATCGTGTATTTTCGTAACATTGATCTACTAGTTTTTTAAATCCAGTTTTGCTATTTTCATTGATAGATTTCCAAAGCATGAGACTTGTCAAGCCATTGCGTGATCCGCTAATTGTTGTGTCATGAGCTCCTATGTATTCAATAGCGGTCTTAACACGTTCTACATGACTTTTGTTAGCAAGAACAATACCAGCAGGAACAGGTAATCCAATAAATTTATGTCCACTAACAGCAATGCTATCAATTCCTGCACTGAAATCAAAAGCAGGTGCACCTGCTACAAATGGTAATATCATTCCGTATAGTGCAGCATCACAGTGTATATACTTACGACGTATAGCATGTTTTTTCAGTACAGCTTTGATCTTTTGAATATTATCAAATGCACCTTTCATAGTTGTACCAATGTTAGCAACTATAATAGCAGGCTTGTCACGATGCATATGAATCATATTGTCAAAGTCTTGATAATCAATTTCCCCATTTTCCTGACTTTTAACAACCACATGCTGCATACGAAGAAGGTGTACAATTTTTTGAATTGAATAATGAGTATCTTCACTCATATACACAATACCATCTGGCCAAACTTCTCTGGCCAAATACATACCATGCATATTACCTTCTGTACCACCGTGTGTTACATATCCCCAAGTATTACCGTTTGATTTGAATAATTTTGCGAGCCAATTTATTACTTCTGTTTCGAATTGATGTGTATTAGACGCATATAAATTATCGTCAAATGGATCGCCCACATTGTTTAAATTAAACTTTAAAAACTTTTGTAAATCTTCATAATTAAAACTGGTATTGCATGGATATCCTGCAAGATATTTTGAATCGTTAGATAACTGTTTATATAGGTCGTCTAGATTGAGTTTACTCATTTTTCAATACCCTGACCACTTCTGGCATATCTCTAAACTTAACAAACTTTCCAAGTTTACTGTTCCACACTTCTTTATCAAGTGCTTGTTCATATTTTTCAATCTTGGCTTTTAATAACTCTAGCTCGGTTGCTTGGTTTGTGTTATCTGATGTATTTTCCATACCAAACCCACGATCTATCATTGTTCCGAGTATATCAGGTTGCATCTCATGCTCCAAAATAAAACAGTGACTGACTATTTAATAGAAAGTCACGTTTTATGATTATTAAAATCCAAAGCTCTGTTTAACAACGTCTACTGCAATATCAAAAGCCTCTGATAAAACATCTTCTGGAACTGTAACACCTTTTGACTTAAACAAGTCTTCCATTTGACGTATTGCTTCTGCTTTGGTTTCTTCTGAAATCTCATACATGTTACCTCTCCTTTCGAATCAAAGGTAACGTAATTATATACAGTTTTATCAATACTTACAAAATTATTTTCAAATACAATTTTATTTAAACATCATGAAAGTTTTTGTGTATATTTGCATCAATATCTGCTCTGATAATGTGTAGAGTATGAACGTTATTGTAAAGAGCAAATAGTGCAGCACCTGCTAACATGCCTGCAACATAAGACAATACTATATTAAAGGTAGCATGAGCTTTTGGATTATATGCCCTAAACATCAGTAACTCCCCTAGACGAGTTTTTGTGTTCTTCAAGAACTTTTACTATCGATGCAACACAAGTTGCACATTCGGGTTTACATTTTAACTCTTTGAATATCATACCAACAGTTGGATTTTCTAAGTTGGCAATACAATTCTTAACCTTTTGATCACATATGATATTACAAGAGCATATAATCATCTTCGGACCTTTGATACTACTTTATTTAACCATATGTTGGAAGATAGAGCCCAGAAAAACTCCAAGAGCAACTGATACAAATGTAGCTCTATACAGTATAGCATGAGTAGCAGTTACATTTTCAAAGTCCATAGCAGCTCTCCTTGCTTTATATTTCTATAATAGCACCAAAAAACCACTTGTCAACCGGAATTTAACCATTAAAAATTCAACAACTTAGCTAGCCAACTGCGTTTAATAACAGGTTTTGTGACGAATTCGCTAGCTTTGAATAAGCTTTCGAAGTTGATGTTTCTACTGGTAAAATATTCACTTGCGCCATCTTCTCGGTCAACTATGCTTATTACCATCAATACTGTTGCACCAAGTTCTTCGCATAGATCGATAACCTGTCCGGCACTGTGTCCTGTGGTAGTAACGTCTTCTAATATAACTACTCGTTTGCCTGATAATGATTCGTTGAGTGTTAGTCCTTCGATGAGTTTTTTAGCACCGTGACCTTTGGCTTGTTTGCGAACAATAAATCCATTTATTGGACAATCCGATGCAGCACTTACAGCAACAACTGAACTAACAACTGGTACTGCGCCAAGTTCAAGTCCGCCAACATAATCAGCGTCAACGGTGTAGAGTTTATCCAGTATCATTTCTGAAATGATTATAGCACTGGTAGAATCTAACATAGTGGGTTTCATATCAAAATAGAATGTACTGCGTTTTCCAGATGCTAATGTAATATCACCTTCTCCAAAAGAACGTGCCTTTATGATTTTAGCCAATTGATTTCTTTTATAATCTGTTATCAATGTCTAGTCTCCTCTATTCCAAACGCAGCTTTATAGTTGGGATCGTCTTGAACACTCTCCAAAAATTCTTCAATGTACTCAGGCCAAATCGCACTGCATTCTATACAATTTATACCAGCTGATTGAACTGTTTTGTTGCAGTTTGCACACCAACGTTTACGATTGTCAAATAATTGACCATGTTCACAATTATAACTAGACATCAGTTACTCCTTGTACAAGTAGCATACAATGTTATTGAATCTTGTCAATTTAAAATTTAGGTTGACAGTGTAACTCAAACATTATATAAAGACTAGGAGACTTGAAATATTTAATAATAACGTGTTATATGATCAGAAAGGATAATTAAATATGTCTTTGAATAAATTCCGTAAATGGCTGTTATCAATAACTGTATTATACATGGTATTAAGTCTGACTCATTTATACGGAATTTGGTTTGATATATTTGGATATGTATTCATGCTCATTATATTAATGTTCACATTCATTGCTGAATAATTATTAATTACACCTTTACATTTAAATAGTAAATACTCTTGTTTGTATGGTGTAATCAGTGAACGAACTCAGCACATTTGAAAAAATTATTTTGCTTATAATAGTAACATTGGTTGGTATTTTTATATTATCAAAGCTAGGAGAATGCTTTGGATTTATTGTAGTAATGTTTAGAGATTTTTTAAATTAAATTTATTCTAAACAGTTGGGAACAATATTGTGTTCATAAATTCTCTAGCACGGCTAGGACCAATTAGATTTTTAAGAGCTTTTAGTGTATGCTCATTTTGTTGCTGTTGTTTACAATAGCGATTTTGACCTTCTCGTATTGCATCTACCGGCGCAGTTCTTTTATTAATAATATTGGTTAGATAATGTTTTAATAATCGTTGACTTTCTGCAACAATCGACATCATTTCAGTTTTATCAGGACGACATGCTATCCAATTTTGTGAGAATATATCACCCCATTGAGGACGTTCGCGCTGCTGTTTAAATGTTAAATTGTGAAATTTTCCAGGTTCTTCAACTGTGGGGGACAGATCTAAAAATACTCCTGTTACTTTATTTTGGCTTGCAATAACGTCAAATCCAAAAATTGGAGCAGGATCGCTCACATGTGGAAATACACAACAATGTACCACCATGAAGCGATCCTGATTGAATATTTCCACGTGAGCCATACGGAACTGTGGACTCGAATGCCTATGGTTTTCCCAACCGTATTCCGGAGTTTCCATTGGTATTACATCTGGCTGAGCTGATATAATATGATTCAACTGACGTGCAGTTTTGTCCAACAGTTCTATATAGTCAGTCACGATTACTTCTTCTTTACAGGAGCGGATTTAGCTTCCTTGCGGGCATTTTTTTCTGCTGTGATTTCGTTACGGCGAACCTTGATAGCCTTGGCCATCTCAGCCAGTGCCTTACGAGCACGGGTACCAGCAGCTGAATTACCGCCAGAGAACTTAGCATCCTCTGCCTGCCATGTTGCAAAATGTTCTGCGATTGATTTTACTGTATCACTCATTGTTTTACCTTTCTTACTTTCCATCTTTATAATGATTCCAAAGATCATTAAACATAAAGGTTGCCCATTTAAATGCTGCTATAGCTTCATTGTGATTGGCATTCTCTAGATGTTGTCTTATATATGCAATACATTCGGCTCTATTGTCAAAATCTAACATAGTTGTGCTAAATGGTATAGCCTTCTTGATCATTTGTCCGCCATACATGTACCCCAAATAATGACAATAAATGTGACACCAAAGTAAATCATCTGTCAAACCTTTAAGATGTGCAATATATTTCCAAGTGCTGTCTAATGTAACGGGACTAATCGTATTATCAGTAGCTTCTATGTCTGATATAATTGCCTTAACTCTCAATATTTCTGGCATGGTTATCACGCCTCGTGATTCAATTGCCTGATGAATTTCCAACAGATTATATAGATAATGTACATATTGTTCTTTTGTGATATTACCGCTCACAAGTAACTTACCCCATTCAGTGTGTTCGGCTTCGTCGTGGACGGCACGAGTGACTTCCTTTAATGTTGCCATTTGATAATCTCCAAAATAATTTATTTGCGAACTAGCTTTAACTTCATATTATGCAAGATTTCCATTAACTTTTCAAATCTTTTTAATTCTTGCAATTGATATCGTACGCCTAATTGATCCCATGGTAAAATGTTTGGGTTCTTTTTTGCTCTTTGATTAAATTTTATACCATAACTCCAACCGCGCTTATTCATTTCAGTTAACCAACTGTTATGACTGAGTTTAGCAGCTTCCATAGCTATTTCTCTGATACCGTTTGTTTCTATATCTTTATGTAATTCAGCTACTGATCCCGTACTGCTATAATCAATTTCAAAATCACCATCAGGATACGCTATATTCCATGCTAACGTTACTGCTTTAGCTTCTTCTACACTGGGATCTCTGCTTAAAGGTACTATGTAACACCAGCTACCATTTGACTTTATTTTATAAAATTCTGTTGATTTGCGTTTACCATTTATTGTTATTTCAGTTTCAGCTGGTAATCCACTAGGTAATGCGGATTGTGCAGTACCTAGCCATAGTTTAGCGTCTGATGGTTTTAGTTCAGTATTGACAATTAATTTTATATAAGGATGTGTTCCCATAGTAAGATATTTATACATTGATAAACAAAATTTAATTTGCTATTTTGATTTAAAACAGGAAATAATATTACTTTATTGAAAGGTTATTAATGAAATTTATAGGTATACATAGTGGCCATGACGCTAATATCACATATAGCGATGACACTAATGTTCGTTATATAAAAGTTGAAAGAAATTTTCAAAAAAAACATCATCCCGGTGGTATAAGAACACATAATCAAGTTATTGATCATTTAAGAGATCATTTAACGCTTGCTAAAAAATTATTTAATATCGATTTTTCAAAAATTGATGCTATATGCATATACGATTGCTTTGACTGGAACGGTTTCTTGCCTTTAAATAAATTGTATACTGAAATCAAAGATACTAATAACGCATTATGGTACAACTTTAAATGTCCCATCTATCTGATAGATCATCATTATGCACATGCGCTAAGTTGCTGGCCGTTAACAGATGTAGTAGATAAAAATACCACACATTTTGTTGTAGATGAGCGCGGTTCCTGTCATAGAACTGCTGGTATTTATAGAAATAATAATTTATTGGATTATGAAGATGTTAGCAGCCCGTCGTGGTCTGGTACTGTCAGGATACATGGAGCCGACAATCTTAAAATAAAGGGAAATGATTTAGATATTCCGGGAAAAGTAATGGCTCTTAAGTCATACCACAATCTATCAGATGACACTGTTAACGACATTATGACAACTTTGAAATTTTTTAATTATCATCATTTTAATGTAGCTTTGAATATTATTAATAAGTTTGAATCTGGGGATACACCAACAAGACAAACCTATATTAATATAGCTCATTTACTACATGTATTCGCTGAAGAAAAAATGCCCAAATGGTTTGAACAATATGCCAATGTTAATGACATAGTTACATATTCTGGAGGTACTGCTCAAAATATAATTATAAACACAGCACTTAAAAATAAATTTCCCAATTTGGTGATACCACCTCACTGTCCAGATGACGGCATTAGCTTGGGCTGTGTTGAATTTCTCAGACAATACTATGATCAACCACCATTTGATACCAGTAATTTTCCATTTTGGCAGAGTGACGAGGCACCTGCCACAGTTCCATCAAATGATACTGTTAATCAAACAGCTGAGTTACTAGCAAGAGGGAAAATTGTTGGATGGTATCAAGGACATGGCGAACTGGGTCCCAGAGCACTGGGTAATAGATCAATTCTAATGAATCCGACTATTAAACACGGAAAAGACCTAATTAATAATAAAGTAAAACATCGAGAACCTTATCGTCCATTCGGAGCATCTATTTTATCTGAGAACGCAAATCAATTTTTTGAGTGCGATTACGAAAGCTCATATATGCTGTATAATTTTAAATGTAGAGATGCTGATAAATTTAAATCTATCACTCACGTAGATGGAACTTGTAGAATACAGACCGTTAGTCAACAGCCTCAGCATGAACACTACTATCGTCTCATTGATCGATTCAAGCAGCTAACAGGTA
>Ga0208386_1000030_pt1 | contig 49261 bp, 49 predicted proteins | sample CryBogCBH16Oct07_FD_185510 | JGI IMG/M metagenome (GOLD analysis project Ga0208386, IMG submission 185510) | Freshwater microbial communities from Crystal Bog, Wisconsin, USA - CBH16Oct07 (SPAdes) | ecosystem: Environmental > Aquatic > Freshwater > Lake | place: Crystal Bog, Wisconsin, USA...
GGATGGCTCTGGGGCAACTATACCCACCACGCTGATAGTGGACTGGATGAATGGCTGGCTGACATGCTGCCCTTCTCCTCCACCTTCACGGGCCATCTCGAGGGAGCAGAGGCGCTCTACGACGGATCGAACAGGAATCTCGTTGGAGTAAGAAACTTCCTCTCGGGAACTCCGCAGCTAGCGGTCCTGCTGGGAATGACGAGGGCCGGGAAGTCGGCCTTCATGTGCGATCTGCTGTCGCAGACCGATCCCTACTACGACTTCACGCTCATTGTGGAGGAGGGGCTCTCCTATGGGATCTGGACTCAGGCTCTGGGCTCGAGCCCGATCGTCATCCAGCCCGATGGGGATCTCTGTCTGAACTATCTCGATACCCAGGGGGCACCGCTCACCAATCTCCAGATCACAACCGCTGCGGCTCTCGTGGCGAAGATGGCGGGCAATCCAGCTGATGAAGACCGGAGGAATCTCCGACTGGCCCAGATTACGCAGTACATCGAGCAGCTCTATACCGACCGCTTCGAGGAATGGATTGCTGAGGATGGAACCCGGCTCGACATGGTGGCGCGGCATGCCATGGCTGCCCTTGAATACAAAGCCCGCCATATGCCGCTCTCGGTCACCTTCCTGGAGGCTTGGACCGAGCTGAAGCATACGGCAACTGAGGAAGAGCGGCAGGAGCTACTGAGTTCTCCCAAGGGAGAGGAGGTCTCCCGCTTCATCAAATCCCATGACATGGAGCGCCATGTTCGAAACACGGCCTTCGCTTTCTTTAAGCCGACGGACTACCCGACCCACGACATGCTCCAGCAGATGATGCTGGTGGCTCCGTTTGCGGAGCATAACCGGGAGGAAATCAATCATCTGGCGACGTTGCTTGCCCCATGGAACGAACAGAGGTTGCTCTGTGGGCACTCGACCTTGTCGATGACGGGACGGGTAGCTCACTTCGACCTGACCTACATCCCCGAGTCGAATAAGCAGCTCAAGGAATTGGCCGGGTTCCTGATCGCCAACTATGGACGCCAGCACATCATCACCCTCCCCAGAGGGGCGAGGAAGCGGGTGATCTTTGAGGAGGTGGCTAGAACGCTCGATGTGCCAGGGGGAGAGCAGCTCGTGAGCGAGTTCTATGCACAGCTTTCCAAGTTCTCGACTTGGATCATCTCGATCGTCCAGCAGTACAGCCGGTTCCAGAACTCGGGAATCCGTCCCATCGTCTTCGGCAACGCCAAGCAGTTCTTCTTCACCAGGATGAACGACCGCCGGGACATCGAGGATGTGGCCCGAGACATCGATCTCTCGGAGGCCACCAAGGAGGCGGTGTCGCGTTATCCGCTGCCGGAGCACCTCCCCGACAACAACAAGTACGCCGCCCTGACCTACTACCACCTCGATGTACGGCAGGCGCGGTGCGGGACGATCCACAACCGGGTCTCTCCCGAGATGCTCTTCTGCTCCTCCTCGACGGGGCAGGACTTCGATGAACGCAGCCGGAAGCTCCGCAGTCACGAAGACATCGTGGCCGGGATTCTCCGGGAAACCAACCAACCCCAATGAAACGTCCTCTCCTCATCCTCTGCTTACTTGCTACCGGCTGTGCCGGAAGGTCTCAGTTCCAAAAAGGCTATGAGCGTGGTGCCGCTGACACGGTGAAGCGCCAGTACTGGATCGAGCAGAGCCTTCAGAAGCCGGGAAAGAACCCTGAGCGACACCTCACGATCTACAAGCTCACCGTGCCACCTGATCCCGATGCCAAGGTGAAGACGGTTCCCTACGAGATCGGGATTCCCATCGTGAACTGATCATGAAGAAGTACCTACCTCTCGTGTTGCTGGTTGCGGTCATTCCAGCGAAGGGCCAATGGGTCGTCAGTGATCCCGTGGTGGAGCAGGCGACCATGGCGAAGAATGCCTTCGACCAGCTGAAGTATGCTTGGGAGCAGACTCAATGGGCGCAGCAGCTTTCGAGTCTCGCCCAGACCCTCGATACGGTGAAGAGCCAGCTGGAGGTGGCCCAGCAAGTGAAGACGGCCATCGGGAATCCGGCAGCGATTTCCGGGGCAATCCAGAGCGGGCTCTTTTCATCCTATCTCAGGAACTCCGGGATTACTGACACGCTGAGCGACCTCTCCAACATCACCCAGCAGGGGGCCAAGCAGTCTGTAGCTATTCAGCAGATGTATCGCCCCATCGACCTGAATGCCTACAAGCAGATCGAGACGCCCTTTGAAGGAACGGCATCGTTCCGGGATGAAACCGATCCGCTCAAGCAGTTCCGGTCGGTGGAGAACGCTTACTCGAACTTCCAGGACATGCTTCAGCAGGCGCAGTCCAAGAGGAAGGAACTCAATACCCAGATTGCGGCACTGAACGATCAGCTCAAGAACGCTCAGGATGATGCCGAGGTTCAAAAGCTGCATGGGTCACTCACGACAGCCCAGACCTCGCTCAAGGATCTCGACGGGATCATGGATGGGGCAGAGCACCAGGTGAAGCTGCTCCACATGCTTAATGAGAACCGGGCGGCTACCGAGGCGATCGCAGCTGAGGAAATCTCCAGGGCACGTAATCGGGAGAGTGCCAAGATGGGGTCGGATGCGGAGGCCTCTGCCGCCAAGTCCGGCTCTCAGAGCGACATGCCCCCCGGCTTCTGAGCCATGATGCCGGCCCTTTCCAATCTGTTCGACTCGGCGGGGCAGATCCGCACCTACATGATGCCTTTCGCCTTCGTGCTCTGCATCATGGGCATCGGGGAAATGGGCTGGAAGGCCGGATCGGATGCCAAGGCGATCCTCGGCGTCATCCTGAAGGTGACGATCATCGTGGCCCTCATCGCAGGGTATCCGACCATCATGAACAAAGGGATGGAGGCGTTTCAGGAGATGCGCCAGAAGTTTACCAATGCCCAGGATGCCAAGTTCATCCAGCTGCTGACCTCCAGGATCCAGAATCAGCCGTCGGATTCCTGGACTGATCTCGGGAAGATCGTCCCGGCAGCCGTGGGGTACTTTTTTCAGGGCATCGGGCGTTTCATGATGATCGTGTTGAACTTCTTTCAGCAGTTCGCCATTGCCGGACTGATCGCGGTATCGCCCTTGCTACTGGGGTTCCTGTTCTTCTCACCAACTCAGTCCTTTGGGATCCAGTTCGCGGTGACCTCCTTCACCGTCATGCTCTGGTATCTGGGGATCTGTCTTGTCGACATCGTGATCGTGGCGATCAGCGATCTGCTCTTCGCCCCAATCACTGCTGGCGGAATCGTCCAGGTGGCCCAAAACGCGATCGTCGTTCAGAACTGGCTGCTGTTCCCCTTCATCATGGCCTTCGCGTCGATCGTGACGATTTTCTTCTACCTCTCGGTTCCCTTCGTGGCCGGGGCCATCATGAAGGGGGCCAGTGGCACGACCTCGGCGCTCAGTGCCGGGATCAGCAACACGCTTCAGGCGGTGGGTTTTGTGGCAGGAGCAGGAGCAACAGTCGCTGGGGCAGCAGCCACCTTTGGAGGATCAGCAGCAGCACAGGCAGCTGTGGCATCCGGTAAAGCAGCCGCTGGAGCGGCGAGTGCTGCAAGCTCTGGCGCACGAATCAGCAATGACTTGGCCGGAAGTGCTGGTTCCTCAAGTGCCGGAGGATCCGTGCCGCCTCCGCCTGAGGAGGATGGGGGCATGATCATCAATCCGGCCAATCCCGCCATGGTGGCCCAGCAGACCTCACCCGAGTCCTTCTCCGTCACCGATCAGTCCAAGGGGACGGTTTCTCATCACAAGGGAAGCCTCTCAACCCCTCATGCCGCGCAGGCGGCTTTCAATGCTCATCCCGCAAAGGCGAAGCCCTCTTCATCCAAACCCGACAACACCAACTCATGAAACTCACCGCCGTTACCTCCATCACCAACAACATCGTCGCCGCCAGGTTCTGGATGGCGATTGCCCTCATCTGCGGGGCTTTGGCCGTTACCTCTCCCTACCTGACCATCAAGGCGATGAAACAGAAGGAGAAGGTCGTTATACTCGATCAGGGAGGCACCCTGATCTATTCGCCTCTTCTTGGGTTTGAGGAGGCAGCAGGACTTCAGGCCTACCATGTGCGCCTTGCCTGTCTGGCCCTTCTTCAGCGCAACCCGATCGGTCCGGATCTTCCCGATCTGATGAAGCGGATGTATCTGGAGGAGCCTGCTCGCAAGAAGGCAGCCGCCCTCTACAAGAAACAGAACCCTGAGTTCAAAGAGAAGGAGATCCACCAGAAGGTGGAAGTCGGTAAACTCGACATCCTTGATACCCGAAAGATGAAAGACGGGGCAGGTGTCTCGTATGAAGCTGTCGATGTCGAGGCTGAGGGGAACCTCGTCCGCACCGGAACGCTCAACAAGATCGAGTTCCGAGAAGTGGCGAAGTTTAAGATCACCTTCTTCTTCGTCCGAAACCCCGACCTCATGGGGAACGGGCGTCTTCCGCTCGTGGTTCAGGACTTCAAGTACGAGGAGAAACCTCTGTAATTAAGTTTAGAAATCAATGTGATCAAAACTCACATTTCTATCGGAGAGTTCAGATTCAATTGCATTTCTCCATTGCCTCCAATCAGAGAAATCGCGAACTCCAAAAAAAGAAACATTCCCAGAACCACAATCATCTTTCTGTAAAGCTGAGGCAATTCGAGTGTGAAGCTCTATGAGCGTCTCATTTGAGAATGATGGAAGATCTTGAATTCTTAGAGAGTTAAACGGGCTCATAAGCTGACGATGCCACGAAGGGGTAGGTATTAAAAAAACAAAAGTTGCTCCCGATCGGGAACATCAGAGGTCATATTTTTTGAAAACCTCGGGGGCATGAAGCTCCCAATCCTCGCCTCGATCATCCTCGCAGGCTCTCTCGCACACGCTGGATCCATCGTTCAGAAGCCACTCGACGAGTTCATCATCTACGACATCCCGGTGGCTTCGAAGACGGGGACCACAACGGTCATGTTCCCCTCGGAGATCTCGGGTCTCTTTGCCAAGTCGGTCGCCGTACAGGATCAGGAGAACGCCGGATTTCTGATTTCGTTCACGCCGGGGAACTTCTATTTCACGATCCGGGCGCTGAAGAAGGATGCGGAGGATCACCTGACGGTGATCTTCAACCGGAAGGCCTATGTGTTCCACCTAACGGCTTCCGATCATCCCTTCTACAACGTGACCCTCTACCAAGAGGAACGAAGTGGAAAGGAGGGGCGGATCAATGTCGTGCCCGAGCGAATCCTCTCACTCATGGACAAGGCCAAGGCCTATCCGTTGCTCCTGAAGGCAGATCGGGATGGCCTTGCAGGGGTGCTTCATGCTTCTCCAGCGATCACCAACTACTACAAGGACTTCAGCGTTCGTATCCTTGATGTCTGGAGATTCGAGGAAGAAGACACGCTCATCTTCCGGCTGGAGTTGGTCAATGAGACCGACCAGGCAATCTACTACAAGCCGCAGGATCTAGCCGTTCGCTTGGATGAGCGGATCTATACGGAGTCTCTCGCTGATGCCTCCGGGGTGATGCCCCCGAAGTCGGTGACTCCCGCCTTCTTCGCGATTACTGGGAACGGGCAGGGAGGGCGTAATCACCTCGCTCCGGACAATAAGTGGAACGTGCTGGTGGTTCGTGCTGAGTCGCGTCAGGCGGCCAAGGTTACCACGGGAAGCTCTAGCAAGAACGTCGTCCGATGAATCTTCGCGACTTCAAGACGGAGCTGCTGAACAAACCGACCGGTCGGCTCATCCTCTTCCTTTTTGCCGGAGGGGTGATCCTGTCCTTTATGCTGATGCATCGAGGGGGTGGAACAACCGCCAAGGTGACCCCGGCTGTTCCGACACAAGCCACCACGGCCAAGAGCTACACAATTGATGAGGGGATTCCCGACATCAAACCGATGAGGCCGACTCCGACACCCACGCCTCTTCCCATAATGCAGGAGGGAAGGTCGGTGGCCTTGAAGACTCCGCCTCCGATTCCTCAGGCGATCTTCGCCATGAAGGAAAGCTCCTTGAGTGAGAACTATCTCCCTTACGGGAGACTTCTGAAGTGCGAGCTCGTGAACACGGTGGACTCGATCAACTTGGAGACCCCGATCATCGGACTCGTTACTGAGGATGTCTGGCGGGATGGACGACTCATCATCCCGGCAGGGACCGAGGTTCATGGAGCAGCCAAAAACAGCCCTGCAAGGGATCGGGTGGGTTCCGATCACGAATGGATGCTCGTCTTCCAAGATGGCAAGCAGCTCCCTTTGGCCGGGACGGTGCTCGACTACGCTCCTGATGAGAAGGAGCCGGGTCGCTGGCAAGAGACCGATGGGTCGGCAGGACTCAGGGGCTACAAGATAGCTGCGGATAAGTATGCCGAGGCCAAGGCGATCTTGGCCTCGATGGTATCCGCAGGTGCGGGGGCTTTCCCTGGGGTGACCAACATCATTTCCCCGCTGACGGGAGGTGCCACCCAGCTTCAGGGCGGCGGAATGACGCAGGCCCTCTCTGCGGGCCTCCAAGCTGGAGGGCAGCTCTATGCCCAGAGGCTCTTGGAAGGAATGCAGAAGAACCCCTACTACGTCCGCGTTCCTGCCGGGACGCTCTTCTACCTCTACGTCACCCAGACGGTCGATCTGAACAAGGCGGCTCGGGGACTCACTTCCACCACATCCAACAAATGAAACACCTGATACCCGTTCTCCTCCTGGGCCTTCTCTCGGGATGCGCCACCCATAAGACCGTGAAGCCGGAAAACTATCCGGCTGTTGCTGGAACAAGTGTTCCAGAGAGTTCCCTCGGACGTGTTCGTACCCCCGAGGTGGTGAAGAGCTATCCGACGGGACGCTACACCGATCCTGATTTCCCGGATGATATGCATGAGCGGCACACGCTCTATCGGAAGGAGCAGTCGGCTGATTGGAATTACCGCCCAGGTGGGCCTTACGCCTATCCGCTGGTGGTTTCGGATCCGACTCCCTCGTACTACGTCAAGACGGACGGGGATCAGCGCAACGCCCAACAGAAGGCCTATGCGGCAGCTTTGGAGGAACAGAACGCGGCCATGAAGAAGCGGATTGAATCGCTTCAGCAGGAAGCCGGGAAAGTGCCTGAGTTGCAGCAGCAGGTGGATCAACTCAAGCAGCAGCTCGATGCAGAGCCTCTGGCAACTCCCACCCCGAAGAAGCAGGAGCCAGTAGATGAGAAGCCGACTGGATTTACAGAGCAGGATCCCCAGGGGGATCTGATCACCGAGATGAAGCTCAACGACGAGCTCAATGGGGAACTCGACGCGCTGGAGGGAAGACGACGTCTTGTCCTTATCGACACCACCTTCCTCAACGCCCTGACCCAATGAGCAAACCCACTACCGTCGCCGTCACTCTGGATTCCGAGAGCTACGCAGTATTCCAGGAAGCGGTGGCACTCACAGAGGCAGCTGGTGCCAAGGTCTCCGTTGCCCATCTGGTTCAGCACCATCTTCAGGATGAAATCCGGAGGCAGAGCCCCCGGAAGATTGCCCAGCGATTTCTCAGGTCGGTCGTCCGGCAGATCAAGGTTGCCTCGAGTGGGGAAGCCTCTTCGCGAAAGGCCTGAGAACCCGTTAACCCTGCACGGCTACGGGAACCCAAACGCCGTGCGCCAAAAATAGATACCAATGGCTATCACATCACCGAAACAGAAAGAGGAACTGGCTAAGCAGTTCAAAATCAACCCAGAGATCAACACCCGGCTAGAGGCCTTCATGAAATCGGAACCAGGATTGGTGGATTTCGTGAAGCAGCTTCCGAGGGAGCAGTTGGAGAGGAAGTTCCTGCTCAGGAAGATGCAGGACCAGCAGCAGAGGGAGGGCTACACGAGCAAGGTAAAGGCCTGGCTTGAAAAGCCCGAGCAGGCGGAGGTGCTAAAGGCAATCCGCTCGATGCTGAGCCCTGTCATGAATCCTGAGCGCCAGGAACAGTTGATCATCCGACAGGCTAAGAACCTGATCCGGAATACCGGTGTCAAACTGGGGTAGAAGGGTTGCAAGTGCCCCTGTCCGGAAGCGGGCAGGGGCTTATTATTGATGGGGTTCACTAAATGGCAGAAGGGAATGGCTTCAGCAATGTCGTTTAAGGCTTGACAAAGTGGAGTTTAGGGAGTCCTATCGGGATGGCCGTAACGGCCATCCCGATAGGACTCCCTGTGAATGGTCATTAGGATCCGGAGTTAAATTTCTCTACTTGACAAGCAGAGGAAACCATGATACCAGTTGCTCAGTCCTTTAAGGACTGAGCAACTGGTATCATGACATTAAAGTCTCCAAAACGTTTCCAAAATGTATTCCCCGAGAGGTGGGAGAATTTTCTTCGTTTGCTGCGAGATCATGTGCTGGAGCCAACGGAGGCGTTTCCTACGGTGCGGTGTTGGACGCATTCCAATTTGGGACACCTGATCATGGAGGTGGTCAAGGGTCATCCTGATCAACTGGTTCCCAGCACATTCTGTACTGCTGGTGAGGCGATCCATCGTTTAATGGAGATGGGATGGCTTAAGCCAATCTCTCTCGGGCCGGTAAAGGATGGCATCACGAAGATGTATTTTTTGGAAATGGAGGCAAGAGAGGGGGAGATGATCCTCGACCCGTTGGAAGTTCTTCAGGGTTTTATGCCGCAAGGCGTTCTTTGCTACTTCGGGGTCTTGAGCTACTTGGAGCTAACCACTCAGGAGCCGCCTTTCTTTCATGTCGCTAAAATGGATAAAGCTCCATTACCACCTGAGTGGAGTGAGCCTTTATCCAATCAAGCTGGGGAGAGAAGACGTTTGAGAAACCCCATGGGGACGGAGCTCTTTCGATTTGAGGGGGCTATGTGCTACCAGACTCGTCGAAACACAATGATGGTGCCGGGAATCCAGGAGAGGGTTTTTGGGAAGAGGGCCAAGGTGAGGATGACAACCCTAGAGCAAACCTTGCTTGATACACTGATCTACCCGACCCAATGCGGAGGTCAGGGTGTCGTTTTCGAGGCTTGGGAGAGGGGAGTTGAGCTTTGGAATCCAGATCGTATGGCTGGTTACTTAGAGCAAATTGGAAGACCGACATTTGACCGCCGTGTTGGGGCCATGCTGGATGTGCTTGGTGTAAAATCGGTCTTATCGAAAAAAATGGAGAACCGATTAGAGGTTGTTCGACATGATTCGGAGGCCTCATCGGAGCCCATATCCCTGATCAACGGCGTGGACTATCCACGACTCAACAAGTCCTGGAACGTGAGGATTCCTTAGCCATGAACAAGATTGAAAGAAATCGATGGGTGAACACGGTCGTTAGCGAGGTTTTGACCGCAATGGTTTCAGACGAAGTTCTCAGGGAGGCACTGATTTTTAAAGGTGCCCGTGTTCTCAACATGCATCTCGGAGATGATCGTCAGTCTCTGGATGTGGATTCTAATTTTACGGCCGAATTCGCCGAGGGGCATCCTGATTTGGATGCTCGGAGAAGCTGGACCGAAGAGCATCTTGGCAGAGCTGTACGGAACAACTTTGAGAATCAAAATCCAGTGCGCTTTACCCTGGAAAGCATTAGGGTTCAAAGAGATCCCAGCAGTGACCCACATCCACTTGGATGGGATGGATTGAAGGCCTCAATCCGAGTAACCGATGAAAAAAATGGAGGGGTGAGGGGATTGCCAGCAATCGAGATTGATATCGCTTCTCCCGAATTACTCGGAGAAGGGGCAGTAATCCCGCTTTCAATCGATGGGCATACGATGAGGGGATACACCTTGCAGCGAATTGCAGGCGAAAAACTCCGTGCTTTTTTGACGTCGCTTCCTGCTTATCGAACAAAGATCAATAGCCCAGTCCGAGCTCCGAGGGTCAAGGATCTCCATGATGAGGCGCGAATTCTCAGGAGATTACCGATAGATGATGAGGCTTTTTGGAAAAAGGCCTCGGAGGAGTTTATTTTGGCCTGCAAGAGCCGCTATGTGGATTGCAGTGGACTAGAGTCATTTAAGGAATCCTGGAATGTGACAAAGGAAGCATACGAGATGGATGCCACGCTGGCGGGGATTCCCTTCGAGGAAGTGGAAGACGCCCTCATAAAAATCGTGAGGCTGTTTGAGCAGTTCGAGGTTTTCCCGTTGAGATTTCCCCTCCCTGCCTAGTCTAGGAACTCCAGATAGGGCTTCATGACATTGGCCACGCGGCAGATGCGGGCGAAGTGCATGAGCTCGTCGCGGGAGCAAAGGCGCTTGCGACGACATTCCCGGAGGGCTTCCAGAGCGACATCGAGACCGATCTTGTTCCGGTACTTGAAGCAGTCGGCAATGGTTTTAGCCGGTGATGTGATCTGAACGGGAACTCCTTCGATTATGTGTTCCTGATGACCCTCCTTAAATGCGTTGCCGGAGAATCTCGCGATCCGAAGGTTAAGATGCTCAAGCTTGGGAGACCATGCGGATCGCTCCAGGGCAATCCAGACCTCATGGGGGGACTGCGTGGTGAGATCATGGAACCTGAGCGCTGAAAGGAGGCAGATCACACCGTGGGGTACTCGTTTGCCGACTTCGGCCAGGGTTCTGTTTTCAGTCACTCCTGCTGAGCGAACGATGTAGAGACCACGAGACGCTTTCTCAAGAATGCCTTGATCGACCAGGGAGCGTACTCTGGGGCGAGAGAGTCCAAGTGACTCCAGATCCCTCATCCGTTGAATTGGGTTTTTCTGAAATGCCTTGGGAAGAGCTTGGGGCATGATTACAAAACCTATTCAAATGTTGATAAATGTCTAGGGTATGTAATTTCTAAAAGAGATGGAGATGGCTTCGGAATGTCAAATCTAGGTCGGCTCTCTGCCACAGTGGCTCCCACTTGGGAGCAGTGGAAGGTGGGGTAGGGGGCACGATCCCTTTCATGTTTGGAGCCAAAAAACCGATCGCGCTTGAGGATGCAGCCTCCCTACTCAACACACGTCGACTTCCGGCCCGTCTCCACTCCAGCGAGGTGGCTGGTGTGCTGGGATTCCAGGAACACGACATCCCGGTTCTGGTTATTGCCCGCTTGTTGATTCCGCTAGGGAAGCCAGCTCCGAATGCCCCGAAATATTTCGCCCTGGTGGATGTGCTGGCGGCAGGGCAGGACCGGGAGTGGCTTGCGCAGGCCACCCGGGTACTCACCAAGTACTGGAGGGACAAGAACTCCCGTAAACGCAGCGCAGATGGGGAGGGAGTCGATCCCGGAAAAACCTAATGCATCAAGCTTTCCAGGCGGGCAACCGTCTTGGGAATGCCCTGTTTCTTGAGGGTATCAAGAAATGAGGGGAGCGAAACTGGGGGATTTTTCAATGAAGCTCTGTGTTCCATTGCTGCTTCGCAGACCGCTTGGGCATCGATGTCCAACAGTCGAAGGATAAAATTTTCAGGATGTTGGGCTTTGATCCCCTTTGTTTTGAGAATCCGATCAGGGAAATCATCCAGGTTAAAGGTCACGATGGTCGTGGCTCCTGAGTGGATGGCTGCTGCTAAAACATGACAATCGTCTTGGTCTGGAAGATTCAAGGTAGGGATGAGGCGCTCGAAGCCCTTAACCAAACTATCCCTCGTGTGCTCGTTCATGAGCTTACGGGTTCGCTCTAACTGCGATCTTTTGAGGTCTGGACGATTTGAAAGAACATTTCTGATCCACTCTTCGTGAATCATATCCGTCCACTTCGCTTGAATTAAATCTTTGGAGGCAAGGCGCATGAGAAGATCTCGCAAAGGAGCGGGATAAAGGACACAAGCGTCGTAGACTGCAACAATCTTGCTCACTACTAGTACCCCATACCCAGTTCTTGAGCCTGCTTCGTGAGTTCGTTCAGGGATCGGACTCGTGCGGCTTCAAGTGATTTTTTGTAGCGAAGAACATCCTTGGCATAAACGCGTCTGTGGGAGCCCACCTTCCGATGTGGAATTTTCCCGGTATCAAGCAGTTTAACGAAGTATGGACGTGAGACATTGAGAAGATCTGCACCTTGTTGGGAAGAAATCTCACGGTGCTGGGTCGTCACGGAGACCATTTCTCCTTCGGAAAGATGAACCAGGATCGTGTGAAAAAGGCGGGCGGCTGCTTTAGGGATTACCACTGCTTCGGAGCCTTTTCGTTCTTGGAAGACAAACTTCATGGTCCCCGAACGATCAGTATGACGGGAAAAGACGTTTCGGGATTGAGTAGCCAAATCAATGTCCTCAGGAGTCAGGCGGGAGGAGGGGGCGCGAAGGGATTTAGTATTTTTGCTCATAGAAAAAGAGTTTTCATACAAACGAAACAAACGCAATAAACAAAACAGACGAAACGGATGAGTTTTGTATCGGTCAACCTGTTGATGAAAGGGCGCCAACTCCCTCAAACGCACCGCAGGAGCGGAGGGAGATGAAACTGGGGAATAGCTCCTCTTCATCCAGCGGCGGATTTGCCTTTTGAGGGGCGAGGGCTGAAGGGGATGACCTTGCTCTCGTACTCCTCCAGTGGAGGTAGGGTGACCTCAGCCCTGCGTGCATAGGCACGGTGGACGGCCTTGCTGTTATGGCCGAGAGCCTTTTGGGCAAAGCGCTCCGGGTATCCCGCAACTTGGGCACGCTCGGCCCAGGCGTAGCGGTAGGAGTGCAGGGAAACCCCCTTGATCCCAAGGCCATCGCAACGTTGCTTGAACTCGGTGGCCCGGTCTCCTGCCCGTACGGTGGCTAAATAAGGGAAGAGGAGCCCCTCTTTGGGTAGGTCTTGGAGGATCGATTCGACCTCCTTGCCGAATCGGATCTGAGTGGGCTGTACGCTCCGCCACTTGGTCTTCATGCGGAAGAAGGTGATGACTTGGTTATCCCAGTCGACATCTTCCGCCTTCAGGCTGGCCAGGTCGGACTGGGATGCCCCGAGATGCCAGGCCATTTTGTAGAAGGCTTTGCGTTCGGGATTGTGCTCCCGCTCGACGATGCGGGTGTGTTCCTCAAGGGTGATGCCGCGCTTTTCCTTGAAGCGGATCACCGGCCATTGGCGCTTCGGCATGATCGGCCAGGCGATCCATCCCATATCGAGGCAGAAGTTGTGGAGTCGCCGGAGGAAGATGTTGGTGGAAACCGTTCCATTTTTGACGCAGTTGAGAAGTTCCTCGGGCTGAGTCTCGATGAGGATCTTGGGAAGCAGAGGCTTGATCGCCTTGTCCTTGGAAAAGGTGGTCCAGCGTTTGAGGTTGGCACCTGTCTTCATCTCGAGGTGGGTTTGAAGGGCATTTTCCCACGTGCGGGTTGTGACACCGGAATCGCTGCCCGCCAGATAGGCCCTGGCAATCTGCAGGTTGAGCATCGGCTGACGAAGGGCCGTGTTCTTGTGCTGAACGATCTGCTCAGCCTCATCGGCTGAGATCTTGCCCAGGCTGGTTCTTGAGCCGGTCTGCGAGTCGACGCAGTAGTAGGTTCCTCCACGGGTTCCCCGGCGGATGAGTCGGTAGCGTTTTTTCATGCGATTTGGGCAATCGCGATGTTGAACGAGTCGATCCCGGGGTTGTTACCGAGTAGTGGGCGAGTCATCACCCGTACTTGGTGACTAGCCCCAAAACGGTTTTTTTGGTGTCCGTTTTGGTGTCCGTTTGGTGTCCGCTACCTCTAGATCCTTTATTTATCAGGCTCTAGGAGGTGGAGGCGGGGGACGGAATCGAACCGTCGCATGGGGCTTTTGCAGAGCCCGGCCTTACCACTTGGCTACCCCGCCATGATCCAATTCATTCAAATTATGCACAAAACGGACGGAGGCACAATGGAACGCATTATCCGCCCGTGGTCGCGAGCCGGAGGGCATACTCCACCCGGAGTTGCTTGAGAGGAGCGTGGTGGGGTTGGGCTAGGGAGGGATCTGCGGTCAGAATTCGTTCTGCTTCCCTGCAGGCCATGGAGATCAGGTCGGCATCGCGGTAGAGATCGGCAATCCGAAGAGGGGGTAGTCCGCTCTGTGCCGTCCCAAGGATGTCGCCCGATCCACGAAGTCGCAGATCTTCCTCGGCGATCACGAATCCGTCGCTGCTCTTTTCAAGAATCCTCAACCGTTCCATCGCCTCGGGGTTGCCGCTTCCCTCAAGAAGGACGCAGGTCGAGGTGTGGGTGCCGCGTCCGATACGACCGCGGAGCTGATGAAGCTGGGCGAGCCCGAAGCGCTCGGCATTCTCCACGAGAAGGAAGGTGGCGTTCGGGACATCGACGCCGACTTCGATCACCGAAGTGGTCACGAGGACCTTGGTATGGCCTTGGACGAAGCTCTCCATGACGGCCTTCTTCTCCTCTGCGCTCATCCTCCCGTGCAATAGCTTGCAGGGGAAGGGGGCGAGGCGTTCGCTCCAGGCAGTGATCTCAGCTTCGGCTGCCTTTGCGGCGAGCTTTTCGGACTCCTCGATCAGTGGGTAGACGACGTAGGCCTGGCGCCCCTTCTCCAACTGTCCGGTAAGATAGGTAATGATCTCCGGGAGTTTCTCCGAGGTGCGTGCCGCCGTGCGAAGGGTGCCTCGTCCGGGCGGCTTCTCATCCAGGATGGAGAGATCGAGGTCGCCGTAAATGGTCTGTGCCAATGTCCTGGGAATCGGTGTTGCCGTCATGACCAGGACATCGGGGGCCGAGGGAGAATTCGCCAGATGGGTTCGCTGAAGGACTCCGAATTTATGTTGTTCGTCGATCACGACGATACCGGCTCCCTCAAGTGCAGATTCGTTGTGGAGCAGTGCATGGGTGCCGATCACGACGCCGGGATGCCTTGCCTTGGAAAGGGCCCGTGCCTGTGAAGTCGACTTCGCTTTTCTGGCTCCGGTGAGCAGCTCCACCGGAATGCCGAGCGGCTCCAACCAGTGCTGAAAATTCCTGAAATGCTGCTCGGCCAGGATCTGTGTCGGCGCCATGAGGATGGCGCGGTGACCCGACTCAACAGCGGTGAGCATCGCCACCGCTGCCACGACGGTCTTTCCTGAGCCGACATCCCCCTGGAGCAGGCGGTGCATCCGATGAGCGCAGGCCATGTCCTCATGGATCATCGCGATGGATTTCCGCTGGGCATCAGTGAGTGCGAAGGGGAGGGATTGAAGAAAGTGAGAAAGCAGATCACCCAGGGATGATTTTGCCGCGCCGCGTGGTCGTCGCGCCTCGTTTCGACGGATGGTGACGAGTGTCTGGATTCCGAGGAGTTCGCGCAGCGCAAGTTCTCGTCGTGCGGGCTCTAGCGTTTCGAGTAACTCTGGAAAGTGAATGTTCCGAAGGGCTGTGCCCCAGTCAGTCTCCTGATGCTGCAGTGGATCGATCCACACACTCCAGTCGGTCTCGCCCAAGGCACGGTGTATGAGGCTCCGGATCACACGCACACTGATTCCTTCGCCTGCAGGATGTACCGGGACGATGCGGTCGAGATGGATGCTCTGGCGATCCTCCTCGGTCACCACCTCAAACTCGGGATGCTCCATGCAGAGACGCTTTCCACGAAGTCTTGGCTTTCCATAGATGATGAGGCGCGTGCCGGTCACAACGCTCTTCTGCACATGGAAGAGATTGAACCAGCGGAGCGTGATTCTCGCGGAGAGCACGGAGCCTTCAACCTCTTCGATCTCGGCCTCGAAACTGCGCATTCGTCCAAAGCGGCGAAAGGTTGTCTTGCCCACAGTCCCGCTGAGACAGAAGGAACGATCGCCTTCCGTATCCGGGAAATGATCAAAGCGTTTCCGATCCTCATGGCGTCTCGGGTAATGCTCCAGTAGGCCGCGAAGGGTCGTGATCCCGAGTTTGCCGAGGGCGGTGAGTTGGGGGCGTCTTATCCATCCCAGCTCACCAAGCGCGGTCTCCGGACGATGGGGAGGAAGCGCAGCAGGCTGCTTCTCTTTTTTAAGTTTCTTGGGAAGCTTCGCCTTGGTCGAGGGCGAGTGCTTTGGTTGAGCTTGGGAATCAGACGCCATGATCAGGCCGTCTCACCCGAGGAACTCCTGATGGCGACGATCTGCACCTGGGCCTCGTCGCGTCCCTGCCATGTGTTCCTATTCACGATGTAAGCGACATCCCACGGGGGACGGGGGAGGGCATCGAGCGAGGCATTGAACCAGATGGCATCGCGGCGACGACCGGAGCTTTTGAGCTCAAGGCGCAGGTGCTTTTCCTTGAGGACTCGGGGGGTGGAGGAGGGGCTGACTCCGCGAGAGAAGAGCAATGGTTGAGCGTTCGATGTCCCGAAGGGGGCCAGACGGTCCTGAGTATCCAACCACTCCTCGTCAGCGAGGCAGAGGTCGAGTTCCGCATCGAGGCGCAGTCGTGGAATGAGATCCTCCTCGCTGATCAGTTCGCGCGTCGCCGACTCAAAGCGCTCGCGGAGTTCGCCGAGGCGAGACTCTTTAATGCTAAGACCAGCCGCCATGTCATGACCTCCGAAAGCATCGAGCAGTTCGGAGCAGCGGCCGAGGGCCTCGACAAGTGGGAGCCCCTCAATGCTGCGTCCGCTTCCCTTTCCCGCGCCGGTTTCATCGAATCCCAGAATCAAGGTGGGACGGTGCCATCGACGGGCGATCCGAGAGGCGACGATACCCACCACGCCCTGATGCCAATCCTTCTTTCCAGCGACAATCGTGGCATGGCGTTCCGGATCAAAGTTTGACGCGACCCACTCCTCGGCCTGGAGAGTGACATCACGCTCCACGGCCTGCCTCTCCCGGTTCTGCTGGTCGAGGTGGGCTGCGATGCGCGTCGCCTCATTGGTATCGTCGGTGAGGAGTAGCAGGAGTGCTTCAGTGGCGCTGCCGAGGCGACCTGCGGCATTGATTCTTGGACCAAGCTTAAATCCGATATCGGAGGGGTCATAGGGGGCGACAGCTCCCGAGACATGAAGCAGTGCATGAAGCCCAGTCCAGCGTGATTGTCCCAGTTGACGTAGTCCGGCCTTCACGAGGATCCGGTTCTCGCCAACCAGAGGAACGATGTCGGCGACCGTCCCGATTGCCACGAGATCCAGAAAATCACGGAGGTCGAGTCCCTGAACGGGTGATGCCTTCTGCATGGCATGGCAGAGTTTGAAGACAATCCCGGCACTGCAGAGGTAGTGGAAGTCTGGTCCAAGCTTCGGATTCACCAGGGCAGCGCAGAGCGGGCCGACGGTTTCCGGATCAGGTTCGTGGTGGTCCAGAACGACAAGTTCACAGCCCGCCTTAAGCAGCTGTTCCGCCTCGGCACGGGAGTTGGTGCCGCAGTCGACTGCAACAATAAGGCTTGGGATGGTTTTCCGTAGGCAGCGGGCGACGCCAGTCGTGCTAAGACCGTATCCCTCGGTAGCACGGTCCGGGATAAAGCATTCCACCAATCCACCTGCTGCGCGAAGGTAGCGGCAAAGAATCGTCAGTGAGGAGACCCCATCGACATCATAGTCTCCGTAGAGTGTGATCCGTTCTTGAGAGCGTACGGCCTCGATGATCCGTTCAACCGCCTCGGGAATACCTGGGATTTCCTCTGGTGGGTGAAGGCTTGCGAGACGGGGATCGAGAAAAAGTGTTGCTTCATCGGGGGTTGAGAATCCCCTTGCACTTAGGAGAATCGCCACCACATCGGGAATCCCTAGTTCCACCGCCAGTCGCCGAGTCATGACCGCATCGGGAATGGTGGGAAGGATCCAGCGGCGTTGCATGGGGGCTAAACTAGCCCCTCTGCAGGTTGCTGGCAATTTTGGGTTTTCGTGAGCGCTCTTTAGAGTTTTCCGCTTGAGTAGGCAAGGGTGGCAAGGCTAGCCGCAATCGACTGATCACATTCGGCTTTCGTCGCCATGGCCTGGGCTAGGGAGGTGCGGGCATTGAGGACATCCTGAATCTGTGTCCTGCCGAGGTTAAAACTGGCCATCAGTGAGTCGTAGGAGGCCTGACTGGCTTTCATCAGTTCGTCCGCGGACTGCTTTCTCTGAAGCGATGCTTTAGCCGTGGTGTAGGAGCGCCAGACGGTGGCGACGGCTTCTTCGCGTGCCAGAAGAACGGCCTCGTTCGCTTCCCTCCATGAGGAATCAGCCTGCTTGACCTTATTCCTGTTAAGTCCTCCGTCGAAGAATGGCCATTCGACATTCACCGATCCGGCGTAGTTTTGGAAGCTCAGGCCGACATTATGGATGGCACCCCCGTTGATTGTGGTGTTGAAATCCTGGTAGTTCTGTACGCCCTTAAGTGAGAACTGGGGCAAGGTACTCGCTTTTGTGGCCCGCAAGGACTGTTCCGCTGCTTGAGCCTGGGCCACCTTGGCCAGCAGGTCGGGCTTTTGCTTCAGGGATGTTTGGACGAACTGATCCAGTGGGGTCTGGAGTCGGCTGTCGAGACGTGAGAAATCGTAGGGGGCGACCTTGAGTCCGCATTCCGGTTGGGCACCGATCACCTGGATCAGGTTGAGTCGTGCTACCTCCCAATTGGAGCGTGCATTGACGAGGTCGAAGGCAGCCTGCGCTTTCGACTGTCTCGCCTGAAGAAGAGTTGGTTCCGTGAGGAGCCCTTGGTCGTACTTGGCCTGAGTTGATGACAGGATATCCTCGGCGGATTTTGCAGAGACTTCTGCTGCCTCGATGAGGCGACGGTCTGTCTCCAGCGAGTAGTAGGCTTGGGTAACCTGGAAGGTGATCTGCTGGTGCGTGGCGTTAAAGGAGAGGTTGGCGGCGGTCTGCGAGTGCTTCGCAGCCTTGGTGCTTGCGATCCTCTGACCGAAGTCAAAGAGGGTGTAACGAAGGTTCACCCCGGCGCTCAGATTGCTGTAGTCACCACTGGCCTTATCATTGAAGTTCACAGGGACGATAATTCCGGACTGGCTTTTCGCTCCCGTCAGATCCTGACTCCAGTATCCCCCTCCGTAACTGCTCTCCACCGTGAGGGTGGGATAGAACTGTGCTTCGCTCATCCCTGTGGAAGCGGCAGCTTGAACCGCCATCTCCCAGGAGATTCTGGTCAGAGGATTGTGCCGCTGGGCCAGATCGACTAACTCGGGAAGAGTGTAGCACTTCTTGGAATCGACGAAGCTGTAATCATGGAGCTTGGCCATCAGTTCCATCTGACGGGTCATCTCTGCGGAGGAGGGGATGAGCGCCTGCTGGTCCTTGGAAGCAGGTATGGAGACGGAGTCACCAGAAGCTCTTGCCGTTATGAACGATAGGGGATGAACCAGTAGGAGCGTCACGACTGCGAAAGATACGGAGAAACGTAAATACTGCTTCATCAGTGGGGTAGGTAACGGTGCATGCGATTTCCTGTCGAGCCCCCATTTGCCTTGCTTCCGATTTCCAGCTCTCCCTAATGTTCGTGCCGATGAAACGCCCCCTCCTTGCTGCAGCCTCCGTGGGCATAGCCGGCCTCCTTTCCGGATGCTCCTGCATTCAGGAAATCGGCGGGGCTTATTTTCCTGCTTGGCTTCTCTCGATTTTGATTGGCTGGGCACTATCCCTGATCACTCGTTTTCTCCTGATCAGGGTTGGCATCGACGGATGGATTCGTCCGCGTTCCATCGGCTACCCTTGTCTGGGGGTGTTCTTCACTTTGTTGACCTACCTGATTTTTTTCACCCACTGAATGAAATGACTACCGAAGAGCTCAAGAATCCCACCGGGCTGGCTGAAAATCCTGAGGATCGTCATTCCAGTAAGGCCATCCTAGGGACCGTGATCGGGTGGGGGTTTGTCATCTTGGCGATCATCGCCGCAGTGATTACCTATGCTTGGAACTCCCGGAATCCACGCTGCAACAACGGGGTGCTCATGGCTGACATGATCGGCATCGCCCCTCGGGTCTCGGGTCCCATCAAGGAGTTGCCAATCAAGGATAACCAAGCAGTTCATAAAGGGGATTTGCTCTATGAGATCGACCCTGCCGATTACGAGGTTGCCGTTCAGTCATCGAAAGCGAATCTCGCCGCAGCCGAGGGTGCGCTGACCAATGCCCAGCTTCAGATCACCGCCCAGAAGGATCAGGTTCAGGAAGCGCAGGCATCGCTTCAGCAGGCCCAGGCATCGCTCGCGACTGCTAAGGATAGCTACGATAGGATTGCTCCCCTGCTCGCGAAGCATTTCGCCAGCGCCCAGGATGTCACCGACGCAAAAAACTCGATGAACTCTTCTCAAGCCGGTGTGGCGGCCGCCCAGGCGAAGCTCCTTTCTGCGCAATCCTCCGTGCTCAGCATCGCCCAGGCACAGGCCAGCAGGGATGCCGCTTTCGCCGCACTGGCTCAAGCGGAACTGAATCTCAAGTACTGCACGGTGAAGGCACCCTTTGATGCCCTGGTCTCGGGGATGACGATTTCAAGGGGGGCTTATGTCTCGGCGGGGCAGCAGGTCTTCACCCTGATCGATATTCACTCTTGGTGGGTCTGCGAACCATACCGCGAGGGACAATTGCACCGAATGAAAACTGGTGATCCAGCCACCCTAGAAATCAAGACAGCACCGGGTAAGTTTTTTAATGGCACGGTGGAAAGCATTGGCTGGGGTGCCACACCACAGGACTTGCAGAAAAGCATTCTGCCAGTGATCCCGCAGGCACTTGATTGGGTGCAGTTGGAACAGCGCTTCCCCGTCAGGATCAAACTTGCCGAGGGTATTCCCCCGGAGATCCTTCGGGTGGGAACCACATCCACCGCGACCGTTCACACCGGCCGTTGATTTCCATGGGAACTCCCTCAGGGATCGGGACCATGGCGCGCTTCACGATTGGTGGCGTGGATGTCGCGGCGTTTTTCCGGCAGGTTCTGGAGGAACTCAAGCCGATGTCCGATCGGTGGGGCGGGACATTGAGAATGGTCTGCGCCTGTCTGCTGGTCTGGATCATTGTTCTCACTTTCCGAAATCCGATGGGGGATATGGGTGTCTTCATGGTTTTCATTTTTCTGCAGAGGAACAAGATGATGACCCGGTTTGTCGCCGTGCTCATCCTGATTGCCTTGATCCTGGCCTCCCTTTGGATTCTTGGAATCGCCTGCCTCTCTTGGAATATCTCCTCGATGAGGATTCTTCTCTGGGGGGGTATGTTCTGGGTCAATTATTACTTTATGAGTCGGCTTCCGAAGTTGAGCGTCGTCTTCATGCTTCCGATCAGCTTCGCGTCGGTTTTCTGTTTCAGTTTCGATCAGGATCCCAATCCCAATACCCTGATCAGCCAGCTTGGCTGGGTCTGGTGTGCCATCGGACTCACCATCATGGCCTCGTTCTTAGTGGAATATTTTTTTGGCGCACCGAGTGCCCTTGATCTGCTGCGGGCGGAAGTGAGGAGAATTCTGGACCATGCCGAGTCTCATTGTCTGGAAAAGGCTGATGGGATTCTTTCACCGCTCACTTTGGGGGTGAATGTCGGCGTCGTTCATGACCAGGCAAGAATGCTCCAGAAATTTGGAGGACTGACACTGCTGCAAAATGAGAATTGCATGAAGATCATCTCCGCAGTCGGCGCCATTGACCGACTTGCCTTTGAGGGGGATCTCTCCGTTCCTGCCAGTTCCTCCGAGCGGGCTGATTGGCTCCTTGTTGCATCGCACTTGGATCACCTCAGGAAGCGGCTCCTGCTGGGAGGGCAGTGGGATCGCTCTCCTGGCACTGATAGCATCAAGACACCCCAATTGGCTGAGAGGATGAGGGAATTGCTTGATGCCGAGGTCTGCCTTGATGTTTCAACTCAGGATCACTGCGTCCCGATAAAAAAAACTCCCGAGGCGCCTGCCGTGCGCGAAAAAAAAGATTTCACCGATACGGAATTCGCCACCAGGGCGACGGCCGCCACGATGGCCTGTTATATGTTTGCCAGCATGACCGACTGGAGCGGTATTCATACCTGCATGATCACCTGCGCGGTCTCGGCCATGAATAATGTCGATTCACAGGTCTTCAAGCAGCGGCTTCGCATCATCGGGGCCTCGATCGGGGGGCTGATGGGATTTCTGGCGATGTTCTTCATTCCCCACATGGACAATCTTACGGGTGTTCTTCTCATCATGGCTCTCGGAACCGGGATCAGCGCCTGGGTCTGCATGGGACGAGTGAAATATTCCTACATCGGAGTCCAGATGGGACTGGCCTTCGTCATGCTTGTCGCCCAGGACCCTCATGCCACCACCGAGTTTACGGTGATCCGGGATCGTCTGGTCGGTATTTTGGTGGGTCTCTTTGCCATGCGTTATGCTTTCATCTGGTTCACACCAAAATACATCCGTGGAGTTGAACCGGTGGCTGCGCCGCGTCTCAGTCCTATCTGACAGATAAATGCTTCCCCCTTGCCTTGGTGGCGACACGAAATAGACTCCAATCATGCGCGTTGGACTTGCAACTGATCATGGAGGGTTTGAACTCAAGGAAGAGTTGGTCGCCCAGCTCAAGGCTGCCGGACACGAGGTCGTGGATTTTGGCGCTCATGAGCTTAATCATGACGATGATTATCCCGACTATGTTGTCCCCCTGGCCCGCGCCGTTGTAGCCGGAGAGGTGGAGCGTGGCATTGCGATCTGTGGGAGCGGTGTCGGAGCCTCGGTCTGTGCCAACAAGATCGAGGGAATCCATGCATGCCTGATCCATGACCATTTCTCAGCAAAGCAAGGTGTCGAGGATGATCATATGAATATCCTCTGTATGGGAGGCCGGACTGTCGGCCCCTGTGTGGCTTGGGATCTGGTGGAGACGTTCCTCAATGCCAAGTATAGCCAGGAATCGCGGCATCTCCGCCGTCTGGGTAAGGTTGCCCAACTTGATGCACGGGCTTCCTAGCCCCGTCTCTCTCACAAGCCCTCTTACGGGAAGATGAAAGATTCCCTTGTCCAGTCATTGAGGGATTCGGTTGTGGTTCAGGACTCGGAACTGATAGCCGGTTTTTTCTCTCCGGTTGGATTTGCCGGGACGATCCTAATTCTCATCATGATTAATCATGCACTCTTCGCAGAGTTGGTGTTCTTGATCCATGGGCGCTTCATGGATCCCCTTCTTCTGAAGGGGCGAGCCTTTCACGCGAGGCTTGTTGGCTATCTATGCATCCTGATCCTGATTTTGGGTCATCTCACGGAGATTGTCATTTGGGCTAGTTCCTTGGTCATGACGGGACTGATCCCCTCGATGAATACTGCCCTGTACTACTGCGGCAGTACCTACACCACGCTCGGGTTCGGCTCCGACCCGATGCAGAACGGTCGCAGCGCCATCACGGTCGTGATCGCTCTCTCAGGCATGCTGACAGTGGCGGTTACCACGGCGATCGTGATGGCTCAGTTCGGTCGCTATCATGAGGCCCGTAAGATCGCTCGAACCAACGACGCTCGACACAACGCCTCGAAACCATGAAGTCCCGATCGAGTCTGGGGCCTGATTGGATCGAGTGTCCTCATTGCGAGGCTCCATGCCGTCGGAAGCGGCTGCCAGACGGTTGTGAACTTCGTTGTGCGCGCTGTGGATCAACGGTGATCGAGCCGATCGGTAAAAAGACGTTCCAACCTGCATTGGCACTCTCCTTGGCGGGACTCTTTGCCTTGTGCCTCGCAAACATCAGCCCCGTGTTGACCTTTGATGTGTCAGGAAGGGAGCAGGCCGGCTATATTTTCACAGGTGTCAAGGAGCTGATGAACCAAGGGTATTGGATGATCGCGCTCCTTGTCTTCTTTGCCTCCATCTTTGCACCCGCTCTCTATTTGGCTTCGGTCTCCTATGTATCGGCTGCTTGTGCCTTTCGACTACGGTTGCCCCATGTCTCTCTCTGCTTTCACATCACGGATTGGGCCGAACCATGGAACCTGATTCCTGTCTATTCCATCGCCACAGTTGTTTCTGTCGTGAAGCTCCGCATGATCGGCGGGGTGACATGGAATGATGGTGCCCGCTGGGTCTTGGGCGTGGCGGTTCTGACTCTTCTAGCCCAACAGGTATTCGATCGTCGACTGGTCGAGCATCGCCTGGAGGCATTGGGTGCCCATGCTGGGAGGGAGCGGGGAGGGATGATGACCGATAGCTTCCGTGTCTCGACAGCCCGGGCACTCGTGACGACGGCCGCGCTTCTTTATATCCCCTCGAACATGATTCCTGTGATGACGATGACTGTTGCTGGAAAGACGGAACCCCTCACGGTGTTGGGAGGAGTGAAGGAACTCTGGGATTCCAATCTCCCCGCCATCGCCGGAGTGGTCTTTCTGGCAAGTTTTGTGGTCCCATTCCTGAAAGTCATTTCCCTGAGTTGGATCCTCTGGCTGCACGGCACGGATCTTCATCAGTCCTCGAGGAATAGCATCCACCGTATCGTTCACCGTATCGGCAGTTGGTCGATGATCGACATCTTCCTTCTGGCAGTGCTTTCCGCAGTGGGGCAGCTTGGGGCCCTCGGGAGCGTGATCGCCAATCCGGGAGCCATCTACTTCTGCTGTGTGATGATCTGCTGTCTTTTTGCGGCGGAAATTTACAAACCACGACTGATCTGGGAGAGTCATGAGGAACTCACGACAAGCGTATGACTACCCAGGATTCTTCCCATGACGACCATGGCGTGATCGCGCCAAAAAAGGGGCTTCGTATTTCGTGGGTGTGGCTTTTCCCAATCCTTGCCGCCTTGGCCGCGGCGACCATGTTCTATCGGAACTGGAGCAACGAGGGGCCGACGATTTATGTGCAGTTCGCTGCTGCTCCGGGAATCAAACCCGAGAAGACGCTCCTCTACTACCGTGGGGTCGAGGCTGGCACAGTGATGGGCATCGAACTTGGAAAGAACCTTGATAATGTTCTGATAAAGGTTCGTCTGCGCAAATACGCTCAGGATCTCGCACGCGAGGGGACGCTCTTCTGGATTGATCAGCCGGTTTTTAATCTCGCCAAGCCCTCCGGAATCGAGTCGCTGATCGAGGGGAATTCCATTCAAGCCCGCAAAGGTTCGGGCCCCACCTCCTATTTCTTTGTTGGGAGTGATGAGGTGCCGCTGGCTCCTCTGGAGGGAGAGCCTCTCTTGATTCGTTTGACCTCCTCCACGATCCCTTTTGTTGAGACTGGAGCCGAGGTGACTTATCGAGGGCTTCCTGTTGGCTTGGTTCGGAAAAAGGGGCTTGATGAGAATGGCACTCCCTATCTTGAGATCGGGCTTGCCAAGCGCTACGTGAACCTCGTGAGAACAACCTCACGCTTCTGGGTGATCAACCCGTTTTCCATGAAACTTGGGGCAGGTATTTTTCAGATCGACGCCCCTTCGTTGAAGAATGTCCTGCTCGGTGCGGTCGCCTTCGATAATCTCGGAGATCTCGGACCACAGGCGGAAACCCGTTCTCAACTCCCTCTCTATGCGAGTGAGGAGATGGCCCTGGCCATATCTTCCCCCATCACACTGCAATTTAAGGATGGTCAGGGACTCACTGAAGGTCTGACTCAGCTTCGCTACTTGGGGGTTCCGGTCGGAGTCGTGGAAAAAGTCTCTCCAGAATCCGGAAAGGTCATCGTGACCGCTCATCTGCGTCCCGGGTACGAGATGCTTCGGCGGGAAGGATCGATCTTCTCGATCATTCGTCCGGTCATCGAGATTCCCAAGGTGAGTGGTCTGGAAACCCTCGTCAGCGGCATCTATATCGATTGCATTCCGGGCAACAAGGGTCGGGAGACGAGTCGCTTCAAAGGCATCAGTCAGGAGGATGCGGAGTTGGTTGATTATCAGGAGGAGGGCTTCGAGGTTGTCCTCACGGCCTCTACTTCTAAGGTCGGCGTTGGCACCCCTGTCATTTACCGTGGTGTGCTTGTGGGTAAGATCACGCGGAAGGATCTGGTGGCGGGTGGAAACGGCGTCCGGTTGAAGGCCTCCCTGAAGCCTCGCTACGCCTCACTTCTCCGTGAGAATAGTCGTTTCTGGAATGCGGGAGGTATGAGGATCTCGGGTGGTCTGATTTCCCTGAACGTCCAATCTTCCCTTTTGGAATCGAAGGGGTTGGGTGGCGTGGAGTTCTCCACTCCGTCCGGTGATGCGGCCGGAGGACCCGTGAAGGAGGGGTACAGTTACGATCTCTATGATTCACCTAAGAAGGAATGGCTCCAATGGGCTCTTCCCAACAACAAGTAGATTCTTGGCGTCGCTTCACGGCGGTTCCGTTTGCAAACCAGAATCTCCTGTGAAAGAATACATACATGGTTGGAGCTTCTAATTCTTCTTCCCGTCAGCCCTTATTCCGCGCTGGCGCCTTACTCCTTCTTGCCCTCTAATTTTTTTCAGGAGCGGCCTCTGATCCGGTCGTTCCGGATCCTTTTCCTATGAACAACGACCGAGTCCTTATTTTCGATACGACACTTCGCGATGGCGAGCAGTGCCCCGGTGCCTCGATGAACCTCCGTGAGAAGCTGGAGATCGCCCGCCAGCTTGCTCGCCTCCAAGTCGATATCATCGAGGCGGGATTCCCCGTGATCAGCGATGGTGACTTCGAGGCGGTGAAGACGATTGCCGAGGAGATCAAGGGGCCCGTGATTGCTGGACTGGCACGTTGCGTCCCCAAGGATATCGAGGCCGCCGGGCGTGCCCTGCTCCCTGCTGGTGACCGCGCCCGCATCCATGTCTTCCTTGCCACTTCCAAGATCCACCGCGAACATAAACTTAAGAAGGCCAATGAGGAAATCATCCGTCTGGCTGTCGAGGGAGTGAGTCAGGCCAAGTCCATGGTCTCCGATGTGGAGTTCTCTCCCGAGGATGCCTCGCGCACCGAACCCGAGTTTCTGGCCGAGGTCGTGCAGGCCGCGATCGAGGCAGGAGCCACCACGGTGAACATTCCTGATACGGTCGGCTATGCGATGCCCGGCCAGTATGCCGATCTGATCACTTATCTCCGCAAGCATGTCCGCGATATCCAGAAAGCGGTGATCAGCGTTCATTGCCACGATGACCTTGGTATGGCGGTTGCCAATTCCCTGGCCGCCGTTCAGGCGGGAGCCCGTCAGGTTGAAGGAACTTTCAATGGCATCGGTGAGCGCGCCGGTAATGCCGCCCTTGAAGAGGTAGTCATGGCGATCAAGACCCGTCCTGATGTCTACACTGGTCTTTCCACAGGTATTGCCACCAAGGAGATCTTGAAAACCTCGCGTCTCATCAGCCGCCTGAGTGGTCTTCAGGTCGCCCGTAGTAAGGCGATCATTGGTGAGAATGCCTTCGCCCATGGGTCCGGCATCCATCAGGACGGCATCCTGAAGATGCGCGAGACCTATGAGATCATGGATCCTCGGGATGTCGGTTGGGGAGGCACCGACCTGCCTCTCACGAAGCATAGCGGCCGCCACGCCATGGTGGCCCGACTTGAACAACTTGGCCTGAGCCTCACCGAGGCAGAGATCGCACCGATCTTCACTCGCTTCAAGGAACTTGGGGATAAGAAGAAGTTTGTTTACGACGATGATCTGGTGGCTCTTGCCGGTGATGCCGTTGCCGGTGAGACCGGCGCCTACTCCCTCGAGTCCCTCTATGTTGTCTGTGGCGGAAGCACCGTTCCCAGTGCTACGGTGAAGCTGCATCATGGCGGAGAGATCCTCGAAGAATCGAGCCCGGGCAATGGTGCAGTCGATGCGGCCATGAAGGCGATCGACCGGATTGTGAAGAAGACGGGTCATCTGGCCGTTTACCTCGTCGAGGCTGTCACCGAAGGGCAGGATGCTCTCGGTGAGGTCACTCTGAAGGTTGATTTTGGTGACGGCCGACTCATCACCGGCAAGGGAGCCTCCACTGATGTGATTGAGGCCTCTGCCCGCGCCTACGTGAATGCCATCAATCGTGTTCTTGTCATGCAGCAGACCGCTCCCAGTGTCGAAATGCCGAGAGTTTAAAATCTGAAACCGAACCAAGATTTTACCCAACTCCTAGCCTTCAACTTATAATTCCCAATCAAATGAATAAAACACTCCTCATAGTCCTCGGTGTCATCGTCATTCTCATCCTTGCCGCCATTGGCAGTTACAATGGACTGGTCGGCAGCTCTCAGGCTGTCGATGCCTCTTGGGCCCAGGTCCAGAATGTCTACCAGCGTCGTGCCGATCTGATCCCGAATCTGGTTCAGACTGTTCAGGGAGCAGCCAACTTCGAGAAGTCGACGATCGTTCAGGTCACCGAGGCTCGTGCCTCCGTCGGTAAGGTGAACATCAACCAGAACCAAGCGCCGACTGATCCCGCACAGTTGGCTCAGTTCCAGCAGGCTCAAGGACAGCTTGGTTCCGCCCTCTCCCGACTCCTCGTGGTGGCTGAGAATTATCCCGACCTGAAGGCGACCGCAAACTTCCGCGACCTTCAGGCGCAACTCGAGGGAACGGAAAACCGAATCACCGTGGAGCGCGGCCGTTTCAATGCCGCGGTGCAGGCTTACAATACCAAGATCCGCACGCTGCCGACGGTCTTCTTTGCCGGCCTACTCGGTTTCCAGCAAAAGCCCTACTTCCAGGCGACTGCCGGTGCTGAGACCGCCCCCTCGGTGAAGTTCGACTTTGGTGGTGCGCCCTCCAATGGAGGTGGCGCCGCACCGACACCGGCGAAATAACCCATAAGATCGATTTTCATGGTTCGACACCTTCCCCTAGTTCTCCTGCTCCTGCTGGTGATCGGATTGGGTAAGGTGTCCGCTGAGGCGTCTCTGCCTCCCGCTCCGACAGAGTATGTGACCGATGAGGCGGGAGTGATTGCATCGCCCTTGGTATCGCAGCTCAATCAACGTCTCGCGGTTTTCGAGAAGGAGACTTCAAACCAGATCGTTGCCTTGGTGCTGAAGAAACTCCCCGAGGGATTCTCTATCGATCAGTATGCGCAGCAGTTGTACTCCGCGTGGCACATCGGGCAGAAAAAAACCTCGAACGGAGCTCTCATCCTCATCTCGGTACAGGAACACAAGGGATGGATTCAGACGGGTTATGGGTTGGAGGGAGCTTTGCCTGACGCTCTCTGCAGCCGAATCATTCGAGAAACCATGGCACCCTCATTCAGATCAGGGAACTATGGGGCTGGTCTGGCCGCTGGGATCACCGCCGTCATGCAGGCCACAAAGGGTGAGTATAAAGGGACGGGTCGCTCCCAGGGAAAGCCAACAACGATCAAGGATTTCCTTTTTTCGCCTCTCGGTTTTTTCCTCCTCGTTCTTTTGGTCCTGATCATCATCGGAAGGAATCGTCGTGATGTAGGCCGGGGAGGCGTGAGTCCCGGTGCTGCAGCCGCGACCGGTCTGTTTATCGGAGGAATGGGCGGAGGCTGGGGTGGGGGGCGTGGAGATGGCGGAGGAGGAGACTCCGGATTTTCAGGAGGCGGTGGGGATAGTGGAGGAGGTGGTGGAGGCGGGGATTGGTGAACATGAAGAACTGGAGCCCCAAAAGCAAAAAGTTTGAGGAACGCCGCCATGTGGTGGGAGGTATCATTCTTCTCGGTCTGCTTTTTTTCGGAAACTTCATTCCCATTATTCTCAATCTGTTAATCTTGCTGGGAGTGGCGTGGTTGGCAATTGCCTCCTTTTCCGGCTTTCGCTCGGCAATAGTCATCTCCTTTGCAACCTTTGTTTTCCAGTTCACCACTCTCTATTTGAGGCAGTACAGGACATATAATGGAGTGGTTATCGATTTTTGGGAGTCTTTGGAACTCTCACTGGTAACTAGTGTTTTTTTCACCATGCTCTTCGGAGCCTTTGTCTGGATTCGTGCAATTCTGCATCGAAAGCGTGCCGGTTTCGATGAAGTCGTGGGTGCCTTCAATCTCTATATCTGGATCGCAACCATCTACGCCTGTCTTTACACCTTCGTTTCAAAAGAAAATGTGAAGGCCTTCCACCTAGACGATCAATTAGTGAAGGGCATGGATTTGAAGGAGTGGATGAAAAACTTCAATGACCTCTTCTATTTCAGTTTTTGCACCCAGACGACGCTTGGTTACGGGGATATCGTTCCTGTCTCCCATTTGGCGAGATCCATTGCGGTCACTCAGGCCATGATCGGACAATTCTACGTGGCCGTGGTGCTGACTTATATCCTGAACCTCTGGATTCAGAATCTGGGGCGCCAAGTTGAAAAAGAAATAACGCATTCAGAACTTCCCCCTCCTACTCCTTCTCATAAGGAGTAGGAGAGGGAAGCACGTTATTTTCTTTCTCCACCTCAAGAAAGGTTGAAGAGATGCTGAGGGATCAGTAGTGTCTGCACTCTTTTTCATTCAGTAACTCCAACATTTTTTCCATGACCAAAATTCCTGATCCCTACCTTCAGATCTGTCCCAACTCCTGGCATGATGTCTCTCCTGGAGACGATGCGAAGGTGGGTATCGTTCGCTCCATCATCGAGATTCCGATGGGCAGCTCCAACAAATATGAATTGGATAAGGAGACCGGCCTGCTGAAGCTCGACCGCGTCCTCTACTCGGCCGTCTATTATCCCGCAAACTACGGATTTATTCCCCAGACTCTTGCCGATGATGGAGATCCCCTGGACATTCTCGTGTTGGGCGCCGAACCCGTTTATCCCCTCACGCTTGTGACTGCGCGCGTCATTGGTCTCATGGTCATGAAGGATCAGGATGAACTCGATCACAAGTTGATCGGTGTGCCTGTTGGGGATCCTGAGTACAGGAACTGCAATGACGTCCATGAGCTTCCACCACACCGTCTAGCTGTCCTGAAACGCTTCTTTGAGGATTACAAAATCCTTGAAAACAAGGCGGTGATCGTGGATGACATTCTATCAGCGGCAGAGGCCCTTCCTGTCATATCGGAATCCCTTGCCACTTACACAACATGGCGAGGTGGCGGTGAAGTTGTTCTGAACAAGGCGCAGTCCTGATTCTTCGAGAGAAAGGGTGTCCCAATTGCTGGACAGGGATTCTTGTTTCGATTAAAAACGATCCCCTCCCATGGAATCCCCCCTTCATGGATGAAAGCGACGGGCAAACGCCTGCGTCATCCCTGAAGTGATTTCCATATCAGCAAAAACAAATGGAAAAACTCATTTATCTTCTTCCCATCTTGGGACTCGTGGCACTCGTGTACCGGACGATCCTCTCCAGTTGGGTCAGCAAGCAGGACGCTGGCGATGCCAAGATGACCGGAATCGCCAGCCACATTGCCGAAGGTGCCATGGCCTTTCTTAAGGCTGAATATCGGATCCTCGGAATCTACGTTGTCGTTGCGGGCGCCGGACTTGGAATTCTCTCCCAAGTTCCCAAGGTGGCCGCTCACTCCAGTATCTTGATTGTTGCAGGTTTCGTCGTCGGTTGCTTCTTCTCTGCATTGGCTGGATTCCTCGGAATGAAGATTGCCACCAAGGCGAATGTGCGCACCACCCAGGCAGCAAAGACCTCTCTTGCCAAGGCCCTCAAGGTCTCCTTCAGCGGAGGTGCGGTGATGGGACTTGGTGTGGCCGGACTTGCCGTTCTTGGACTCAGCTCACTCTTTATCTTTTTCTTCTTCCAGTTCATGGGGGGCAATTTTTCGACCGGTGGTGGCTACGAGGGCATGACCCGCGTCCTTGAGGTGCTTGCCGGGTTCTCACTCGGTGCCGAATCGATCGCCCTCTTCGCCCGTGTGGGAGGAGGCATCTACACAAAGGCTGCCGATGTGGGCGCCGATCTGGTCGGCAAGGTTGAGGCAGGAATCCCTGAGGATGATCCCCGCAACCCAGCAACGATCGCCGACAATGTCGGTGACAACGTCGGTGACGTGGCCGGCATGGGTGCTGATCTCTTCGGATCCTACGTGGCCACCGTGCTGGCCTCCATGGTGCTAGGCAACTACATCATCCGTGACAACGGAGGCAGCATCGCCGACGCCTTTGGTGGTATCGGACCGATCCTTCTGCCCATGGCCATCGCCGGCATCGGAATTCTGGCTTCCATCATCGGCACCTGGTTTGTCGGCATCTCCGACAAGGCTCCGGCAAACACCGCTACCGTTCAGGGGGCACTGAACCGCGGAAATAATCTCTCCATGCTGATCGCTCTTGCTGCCTCGTTCGGGCTTATTAAATTGATGCTCCCTGAATCGATCAAGATGAGCGTCTTCAATGCGGGCGCCTTCAGCATCACCACGACTTCCTCGATGAATGTCTTCTGGGCGGTCTGTATCGGTATGGTGGTCGGGTACCTGATCTCCTTCATCACCGAGCACTTCACGGGACTTGATGGCAAGCCCGTTGCCGGGATCGTGCAGAAGTCGGCCACCGGTGCCGCCACCAATATCATTGCCGGTCTTGGAACCGGCATGTACTCGACAGCCTATCCTGTACTGCTTTTCGCAGCCGCCATTTGGGGTGCCTACTCCCTCGCTGGATTTTATGGTGTCGGTATCGCAGCCTCCGCCATGATGGCCACGACCGCCATGCAGCTTGCCATCGACGCCTTCGGCCCGATCGCTGACAACGCCGGCGGCATTGCCGAGATGAGCGAGTTGCCGAAGGAAGTCCGCGAGAAGACCGACATCCTTGACTGCGTCGGTAACACGACAGCAGCCGTGGGCAAGGGCTTCGCCATCGCCTCCGCCGCTCTTACTGCCTTAGCTCTTTTTGCCGCCTACGTTACCCTCACGGGCATTCATGGCATCAATATCTTCGACGCCAAGGTGCTCGCCGCCCTCTTCATCGGAGGCATGATCCCGGTCGTTTTCTCCGCCCTTGCGATGAACAGTGTTGGCAAGGCCGCCATGGACATGGTCAACGAGGTGCGCCGTCAGTTCCGCGAGATCCCCGGCATCCTTGAGGGAACTGGTAAGCCTCAGTACGGCAAGTGTGTTGAAATATCCACTCAGGCTGCTCTCCGAGAGATGCTCGCTCCCGGTGTCATCACCATCGTCACGCCGGTGCTCATCGGTGTTATCATGGGTCCCGAGGCTCTCGGCGCCTACATGGCTGGCGTTACGGTAAGCGGCGTTCTCTGGGCCATCTTTCAGAACAACGCCGGTGGCGCTTGGGACAATGCCAAGAAGTCCTTCGAGCAGGGAGTCGAGATCGAGGTCAACGGCAAGAAGGAGATGTTCTATAAGAAATCCGAACCGCATAAGGCCGCCGTTGTCGGTGACACCGTGGGAGATCCGTTCAAGGATACTTCCGGTCCTTCCATGAACATTCTCATTAAGCTTTCCTCGCTGGTTGGTCTGACCATTGCACCGCTCATCGCGGTGAATGGTCATGAAGCCACGACAATCGTTCGCTGGATCCAGAGTTTCTTCGCGTAAGATCCCTTACTAGAAAATTCAAAGCCGCTGTTTCCGAACAGGGATAGCGGCTTTTTTGTGCATTAATCTGGAAAGCAGGCAGTCAGGAAGAACTGAAAAGGACAAAAGAAGCGATAGGGATCCTGTGGCCACAAGATGCACAAAAGGCACAAAAATTGGTGAGTGCTGGACCACTCCCAGTTCTTAAGGGCCAGTTGGATAAGGGTTCTTGAGGGCGGATTCCCGATGCCTGCGGACTTGATCCCTTGTCTCTTCAACAGTTGTTTTTATTAAAGGTAATTTAGCAAGAGTCGCCATCCTTGCGAGTGTCGCTGGACCTTTGTGATTGATCAGCTTCATTCGTTTAGGGCCCATGTTCTAAAAAATAGTAAAAAGAAACAATATCCCTTCGCTTTTCAGCGTAGAGATCAAGCAACAGCAAAGTGTTTTTAACCTAATAGCCTATAGTCTAAACCGCTAATAGCCTTCCTGGGCCTAGTCAGTTATCGCTGGACGGAATCGGAATGGAGAACGAGGCGCGTGAGCGAAGCCGTAGTAGAGTCTACGGCGAGCGAACTGCAACGCAGTTATCCGTCCGAGGCCGTCAGCGATCGCATTCTCCGAAGACCATGTCGACGGATCCCAAGATCGCAACGAGGTCGCCGATCATGTTTCCCGGCAGAAGCTTTGGGAGGATGCTCAGGTTGACGAAGGACGGGGCGCGGATGTGAAGGCGGTTAGGAACGCCTCCACCCAGACTGTTGATATAGAATCCAAGTTCTCCCTTTGGATTCTCACAGCTCGAATAGACTTCGCCGGCAGGGGCATCGATGCCCTCGGTGGAGATGATGAAGTGGTGGATGAGTTGCTCCATCTTCTTAAGAACGTCATCCTTGGGAGGTAGGGTACTCTTGCCATCGACCACATTGATCGGGCCATCGGGAATCGTGTCGATGGCCTGGCGAAGAATCCTGAGGCTCTGACGCATCTCTTCGATTCGGACGAGGTAGCGATCGTAACAATCACCGACTGTACCCACCGGGATATCGAAGTCGTACTTGTCGTAGTCGAGATAAGGGTGAGCCTTGCGGACATCGTACTCGACACCCGAGCCACGGAGCATGGGTCCGGTCAGGCCGTAGGCGATCGCATCCTCGCGGGAGATGACGGCGATGTTCTTGGTGCGGTCCATGAAGATCGGATTACGGGTCAGGAGATTGGAAATCTCGTTAAGGGCGATCGGGAAGGAATCAAGAAACTCACGGAGCTGCGCAGGGAACTTCTCCGGCAGGTCGCGCACTTGGCCGCCGACGCGGGTGTAACTTGTCGTGAATCGTGCGCCCGTCAGGAGCTCGCAGAGATTGTAGATCTTCTCGCGCTCCGTGAAGGTGTACATGAAGACGGAGATCGCCCCGATATCCATCGAGCTGGCACCTAGGCCGAGCAGGTGGGCGGAGATGCGGGCAAGTTCGCAGCAGATGACTCGAATGGCCTTGCCGCGGGCAGGGAGTTCCCATCCCATGAGCTTCTCCACCGCAAGGGCGTAGGCGACGTTGTTGGCGAGTGGGGCGAGATAATCAAGGCGATCCGTGTAGGGAACGAACTGGTTGTACTGCATGTTCTCGGCGATCTTCTCATCGCCGCGGTGGAGATAGCCGATCTCTGGCTTCGCCTTGGTGATCACTTCGCCATCGAGATCAAGAACGATGCGGAACACTCCATGGGTTGAGGGGTGCGAGGGACCAAAATTCAGAGACATCGTTTCTCCCAGCAGTTCGCTGGCGGGGAGATGGGCTCCATGCTCTTGGAGAGCTTGATGGGTTCGACCCAGTGCGTCTGGTGCTTCGTAGATGGTGCTGGTGCTCACGGGTGAGGATTAAAGACGATGGCGGGGTTGCTTTCCAGCTTTCTTGAGTTTTTCTTGAGCTGAACAGGAACTCTTGTTTGCAGAGAGAAGTAGGGGCACCTGGATTTGAACCAGGGACCAACCAGTTATGAGCCGGCTGCTCTAACCGCTGAGCTATACCCCCATTGGAAAGTGAAAGATTGGAAAGAGAACTTCTAATCTATCCCTGAATAGCGTCGCAGGTCATCCTCAAAAATCATCTACTCCCATCCCTTGGGGGATTCGGAAGATCGGAATCAAGGCGTGGAGGTATGGATGTTCCCCACTGGCGGAGCAATGCAGTGGATTTCGATATGCCTGATTTTGCCACCCCGCGAGATGGTCATCGGGACGCACTCGCCAGAGGTAAGATAAAATGAAGCTTCGAGGAGTTGGTCTGGTTGCGTGATTTGCCGATTACCAAAGGCAAGAACCATGTCTCCGGATCGCACCCCTGCGGATTCAGCGGGGCTTCCATGTTCTACCGAAGCAATCCGAGTGATCGAATTTCCTTCCGGGACAGCGGCCTCCTCCACAACAGCGCCGACCCATCCTGGATTGAGTTGTCCGAAGCGAAGCAGATCCGTATGGAGTTTTTCGATGGCTCCGACGAGGAGGATTCGGCAATCACCCGAGTCTGTTTTTCCAGCAAGGACCATTCCCAGTAGATGGCCGTCGAGGTCGAAGACAGGGGCGCCCGCCTCTCCCTCAGCAAGAGGGATTTTAGCGATGATTTGTGGGATGCGGAAGTAAGAGTCCCCCTCATGACTTCTGGTTCCTGCGATCATGCCAACCGAGAGGGAGTGCTCCTCCTCCTTGGAATATCCAAGGGCAACTGCGGGACTGAAAGGCAAAGGTGTGGGAGTGGCGTGCGGCGGGAGGAAATTTTCGCCAGCGTGCGGCATCTCTCCGGTCAGTTTGAGAAAAGCGACTCCGCATCCCTCATCGAGGGCCAGAATATGACAGGGGTACTCCTTCCCATCCTTCACGATCACGATGGATTCCAATCCCTTGACCAGATCGGCCGTCGTGCAGATTGTGCCGGTCGGATCGACAAAAAAACCTGTTCCATAGAGTTCGCCACGGGCATCTGAACCACGAACCCTAACGACTGCCCCGGAGCGTAGATTTCTTGCAGTTTGGATCGCCGAGGCAGCCCTGAAGCTCAATGAGGGATTCTCGGTTGATCCTCTGATGTTGCCGGACGATGCGGTAAGAAAGACGATGAGAAGAGGCAACGCCACGAGCCTCTTTGCGAGAGCTGACGAGCGTGCTGGATCAGAAACTGAGCGGCGATTCATGGCTCGCCGGACGGGCTTGCAAAAGGACCGAGGTAGGGAAGGCGAGGGAACTGCTCTGGGATTGAGGCTGGAGTAGGGGTAGGCCCGAGGGGTCGACTCGTAGCGAGACCGGTTGCATATTCTGGATGGTCACCGGCACTTGGGAATAAGGGAGCGTCGAGGAGTAGGAGACGGAATAAGCGCGGGGAGTCTCCTGACGCGGGGTTTCTCGGATGATGGCGACACTGGCGATCACGGCGACAGCGGCAGCCCCTGCAAAGGCCATGGCGGGCACCCGCAATTCGGGAATCAGGCCCGACAAGCGCTCCATGATCAGGGCCGAGAGAGAGGGCTTGAGTAGTTCCGCACGCTGGCGTCGATGAAACTCGCGCAGAAACTCCTCATAGTACCCCTCGGGGGGCTGTTCGTAGCGCTTCAGTTTGATGATCTTGTGCATCGGTTCGTGACTCATACCGTAATCTTTCAGGTGAGTGATTCCTTTCTAGTCCCTCTTAAACTCATGCAGGGAGTTTTGCAACTGGCGGTGAGCATAAAAAAGGCGCGAGCGCACCGTTCCCTCCGAGATCTTGAGGATTTTGGCGATTTCAGCATGGGGAATTCCTTGGATATCGAACATGGTCACGACGATTCTATGGTCGTGAGACAGCTTCTGCATGGAAGCGTTCAATTTTTTTTGCAGCTCATGGATCGAAACCTCCTTGGTCGGGTCTCCATTGCTGGTCGCGGCGATGAAATCCGGGTCGTTCTCGATGTTGCTGTCGGGATCGTTCAGACTGGGATGCTGGCGACGGTTCCTCCTCTTGAGGAAATTGATCGTCATATTGACCGCGATCGAGTGCATCCAGGTGTAGAAGCTCGAGTTCCCACGGAAGTTCACAATCGATCGGTAGGCCTTCGAAAAAATATCCTGCAGGAGATCGTTGGTATCCTCGTGGTTGGAGGTCATGTGATAGACCAGTCCATAGAGCCGGGGGGAATACTTGACAATCAGCTCATCGAACGCCCCCGGGTCACCCCCCTGGGTTCGAGCGACCAACTCTTGGTCATTATTCTGAGGGGATTCCAGTTCGGAGGACATGAAAGAAAGATTTCTGTCTAACAGGTGATGAGAGATGGGGGAATTGCTTTCCTGCGAAAAGTTGGATTTCTTAAAAAATGAAAGCCCCGGAGCCTCCAGAGGATAAAATTCATGGACGATGGTGGATTGATACTCTCTGAGTCCTTGTTTTCTTGAAACCTCCCATCTATAAGGTTTGCCCATGACTCGTCCGGCCACCTCATCGAAAAAATCCTGCGGTTGCTGCATGCCGCTCTTTTCAAGCCCGATCGGACGCAAATGGATCGTTGCCCTGACTGGCATCGTTTTGGTCCTCTTTGTGATCGGGCATCTCTTGGGGAATCTTTCGATCTTTGTCGGCCCTGATGCGATGAATGCCTACGCGGCTTTTCTGAAGAGTACAGGAGAGCTTCTATGGGTCGTACGTGTTGTTTTGCTCACCTGCGTGGTGCTCCACATCTGGTTCACTATCACCCTCTGGCGGGAGAATCTTGCCGCCCGTCCCCAGAAATATGCCGTGAAGAACGAGCTCGGCACCACGGTCTACGCACGCCTCATGAGGATCTCAGGACTGACGGTCCTGGCATTCGTCCTCTACCATCTCGCCCAGTTTACTTGGGAAGCCTTCAATCCGGAGTATAAGACCTGGGTCGATGCCCAAGGACGCCATGATGTCTATCGGATGGTTGTGACTGCCTTCGAGTGTCCCTTTGTGAGTGGTTTTTACATTCTTGCGGTGGGGCTCCTCGGCATGCATCTCAGCCATGGAATCGCCAGCCTCTTCCAGACCCTCGGCATCACGACCGAGAAAATGCGCCCAGTTTTTGAAAAGGGTGGTCTGATCGTCGCCTGGATCATTTTCCTTGGCTTTGCCTCCATCCCGACGGCCGTTCTTCTCGGGTTGGTGAAGGCTCCTTCAAGTCTCCCTGCCTGCCCCTTCTGCCACTAATCGAAACTAGTTAGAAACCTTCATACCCCGACCATGATTCTTGATGCCAAAATCCCCGAAGGTCCGATCGAGAAGAAATGGACCTCGTTCAAGAACAACGCAAAGCTGATCAGCCCAGCCAACAAGCGTAAGTTCAAGGTCATTGTCGTCGGTACCGGACTCGCTGGTTCCTCCGCATCCGCCACGCTTGCCGAGCTTGGTTATCAGGTTGAGACCTTCTGCTTCCATGATAGCGCCCGTCGCGCCCACTCCATTGCCGCGCAGGGAGGCATCAATGCCGCCAAGAATTACCAAAACGACGGAGACAGCGTCTGGCGGCTCTTCTACGACACGATCAAGGGTGGCGACTTCCGTGCCCGCGAAGCCAATGTCTACCGCCTTGCTGAGGTCAGCGGCAACATCATCGACGAGTGCGTTTCCCAAGGGGTTCCCTTCGCCCGTGAGTACGGTGGAGAACTGACGAACCGTTCCTTTGGAGGTGCCCAGGTTTCCCGTACCTTCTATGCGAAGGGGCAGACCGGCCAGCAACTCCTCCTCGGTGCCTATTCCGCTCTGAGTGCCCAGATCGGCCTTGGGCGAGTGAAGATGCACGAGAACTCCGAGATGCTCGATCTCGTGCTTGTCGACGGCCATGCCAAGGGAATCGTTGTCCGCAACCTCATCACTGGCGAGATCACCACGCATGCGGCCGATACCGTCCTTCTTTGCACCGGAGGCTACAGCAACGTCTACTATCTCTCGACCAACGCACGCGGCTCGAATGTCACCGCCACCTGGCGCGCCTACAAGCGTGGAGCCGCTTTCGCGAATCCCTGCTACACCCAGATCCATCCGACCTGCATTCCGGTCGCCGGCGATTACCAGTCGAAGCTCACCCTCATGTCCGAGTCGCTCCGCAACGACGGACGCGTCTGGGTTCCGAAGAGGAAAGGTGACACCCGCCTTCCCCAGGATATTCCCGAGGATGAGCGTGATTACTACCTCGAGCGGAAGTACCCGAGTTATGGCAACCTGGCACCCCGCGACATCGCTTCCCGCAGCGCAAAGGAAGTCTGCGACGAGGGACGTGGTGTCGGCCCCGGTGGACTTGGTGTCTACCTCGACTTCTCCGCTGCCATCGCCCGTCTGGGTGAGAAGACCATCCGCGAGCGCTACGGCAATCTCTTCGAGATGTATCAGAACATCACCGGAGAGAGCGCCTACGAGCGCCCGATGCGCATTTATCCTGCGGTTCACTACACCATGGGTGGACTCTGGGTGGATTATAATCTCATGAGCACCATTCCGGGTCTGCATGTGCTCGGCGAGGCCAACTTCTCCGACCATGGTGCCAATCGCCTCGGAGCCTCGGCCCTGATGCAGGGACTCTCAGACGGCTATTTCGTGATCCCGAATACCCTCGGCGAATATCTCTCCACCCAGTTCGGCAAGAAGATCTCCACCGACATGCCCGAGTTCAAGAGGACCGAAGAAGAGGTCCGTGCCCGTGTGGAGAAGCTCCTGGCTGTGAAGGGGAACGTTCCTGTCGATGAATTTCACCGTGAGCTTGGACTCATCATCTGGAATGAGTGTGGCATGGCTCGCAGCGAGGCGGGACTCAAGAAGGCGATCGCTGATGTCCGCGCCCTACGCGAGCGCTTCTGGAAAGAAGTCGCCATCCCCGGTACCGGAACCGAGCTGAATCAATCCCTGGAGCGTGCCGGTCGCGTGGCCGACTTCCTCGAGTTCGGCGAGCTCATGTGCATTGATGCGCTCACCCGCGAGGAATCATGCGGCGGTCACTTCCGTGTCGAGCATCAGACACCGGAAGGCGAAGCGCTTCGCCATGACGACAAATTCGCCGAGGTCTACGCCTGGATGTTCCAAGGTGAGGGGAGCCAGCCGGAGCTTGTCAGGGAGCCGCTTCACTACGAGGCCGTCCATCTCGCTACCCGCAGCTACAAGTAATCGCCGATACCCCTACAAGACTTACGATCATGAGCACCATGAATTTTCATCTCAGACTCTGGAAGCAGAAGTCCGCCGCGGATCAGGGTGAGTTTATCGAGATTCACGCCACGGAAATTCCCTCCGAGTGCTCCTTCCTCGAGATGCTCGATATCGTGAACAACCGCCTTACCAGAGAGGGTAAGGAGCCGGTCTCCTTTGCCAGCGATTGTCGCGAGGGCATCTGCGGAACCTGTCACATGGTGATCAACGGTGTTCCTCAGGGACCGGGTCGCGGAGCTGCCTGTCAGGTCTACATGCGTAAGTTTGAGAATGGCCAGACCATCACGGTTGAGCCCTTCCGTGTCGGCGCCTTCCCGATCGTGAAGGACCTCGTGGTCAACCGCAGTGCCTACGATCGGATCATCCGTTCCGGTGGCTTCATCAGCGAGCACACCGGCGGTGCCCCAGATGCCTCGACGACCCTTATTCCTAAGCCTGTGGCTGATGCCGCCATGGATGCCGCCGCCTGCATCGGTTGCGGAGCCTGCGCCGCCGCTTGCCCGAATAGCTCGCCCATGCTCTTTGTCGCTGCCAAGGTCACTCATCTCGGACTCCTGCCCCAGGGTCAGGCTGAGCGCAAGAGCCGCGCCCGCAACATGGTCCGCACCATGCAGGAGGAAGGATTCGGTAATTGCTCTAACTACTACGCCTGCGAGGCCGTCTGCCCTGCGAATGTCCCTGCCAGCGTGATAGCGATGCTCAACCGCGAGTATGTCCGCGGCGAACTCAGCGAAGCCGTCGGGGCAATCGATTAAGGGCTGGCTCTTGTAGTGCGAGGCGTTTTTGCCCTGCGCTCGCCGTAGGTTTGTCTGCCGATCATCCCTCATCAGGCATCCTCGGATCTACTGATCCTCGGACTTCTCGGCCTGTGCCTCGAATGACATCGACAAAGGAGAGGCAAGCAAAGCCGCGTTCCCACGCGCCTTTTGCTACGGCTGACGCTTGGACGCCTAGCTCCTCATCTAAAATACCATCGCCCTACAAGGGTGGTTCTGTTGGTTTTCCTTAAGCTGCGTTGCCTTCCTTTCGATCTTCCAAGCTTAGCGGAAGTTGATGAAAAAACTCCTAGGAGGAAGCAAGTGTATTGTCCATTGTGAGACAGATGGCTGTGGGGGAATTATATTTTTTGGTTCTGTCAATCATGGCCACCCTCTTTTTTGGGATGGGACGATTGTGTGCAGGCGATATCATAGATTCATCTCATGCCGGATTCTTTGTAGATTCCAACGATCAGGGTATTTTTATCCGCTCTCCCTCGGGAAACAAAGTAACCCTCACCGATGCGACATGTGGTGGTGCCACCCAACCAGGGGAGGTGATTTGCAGTTGGGATCCGGCGGGCAAGTGGGTCGTCGTTTTTGCACCAGATCATCAGTCTACTGAAATATTCGTCTGCGATTTAAAAAAGCTGACTTCTCTAAGAGAGCAACCGACTCAATTTGATGCCTATCCGGATTGGTACCAGAACGCTCATGCCGTGACTTCTAAACCTCTCTCTTGGCATGGCGACCAATTGATGGTGCTTACCGAAGCTACCACGAGGCCCTCGGGTATCGTCCGAAAACTGAAGCAGACCCTTAAGATTTCCGAAAACTCCTATATCTTGAAGCCCTGCTTAGGGATCTCATGGATCAAATGATGAAACCAGACGTCATCACATCTCTTGCAGATTATGTCTTCCGTACGATGGATGACGATCATGCCTCCAGTATCTTCAGGGGTCATTGTTCGATGGAGTACGAACTGATACCGCCGATCGGAAGAATCGAACAGAGTCAGAAAATGACCGCGAGGCAAATGATGGCCCACGAAAGGCATCTGCTCTGGCGATTCAAAAAGGAAGGGGGGGTATGGATTACTGAGGGATTAAGCGAATGGGAGTTGCTCGTGCTGGCCCATCAACATGGACTTCCCACCAGATTGTTGAGTTGGTCCAGCAGTCCCCTCGTGGCTCTCTACCATGCCGTGAATGGGAGGGATGAGGATGACGGGGTTGTTCATGCCCAAACATTTTCCCTGATTATCGACGTTAGGAAGCATCCTGATCCGATTACCTATCCGAAAACCACGATGCTCCCCCCTCCTAAAGTGACCTTGGAGACGATTGCCCAGCAGACCGTCTACACAATTCACTCTGATCCAACTGCCCCCTACAGCTCCAGATCACTGGCGAGTTTCATCATCCCTGGGAAACTCAAGTCCGTTTTAAGAGCGCATCTTCATAGGCTAGGCATACACCACGGCACCTTATTTCCAGGCTTGGATGGCTTGGCAAAATATATCAGGACATGAACCCCTCTCCCTTCTATCGCCTCTTTGAGGACATCTGGGATTATCTGGATTTCAAGCGTCATAAGAAGGAGTTCAGCAGGACATCACCCGATGGAATGTTCAAAGCCACCCTCAAGAATGAGGGTAGATGGCTTACATATATACTGTCTGCATGCGAGAATGATGAGATCTCCGTCACGTTGCAGAGATTCAGGGCATCAGCCAGAAGGCTCCGGGAGTTTCACACCGGATGCGCAAGGATAGCACGGGACATGAAGCGCTTTATTCGGTCTGGCAATCGGAAATGGTTGAGTGCTGAACGCCCCTTCGGCCTTCTACATGGTGGAATCCTTCTTCCCTGTGGAAATATCCTCTGGCGGGGTTACAAGGATGATCCCGACCCTGATGAATGGATGGATATGGTTGAGGACGAGGGGGTCGCACGCCTTCTGGATCGAGCTGATCGGATGACTAGACACTATTCGAGTGATGAGGATGCAGCCATTCAGCGACAGAATGCTTGGGAACTACTGGAGTCTATTCCAGCACAACATGAATTTCATGTTGAGGTTCTAAAGAGACGGGTGCAGCTCATCTACGGAAACGACCATTTTGAGGACATTCCAAAGACTGTCCGCTGGGCGCGAGCCCTTGTCGAAGCAGAGCCTGATGAAGTCACCAATTGGTGGTGGCTCGATGACGCAGTCGAAAGACTGGAGGGAAAAGCAGCTGCGGTGGAGGTCCTACGCGAGGCTCTTAAACATCACGGTCCCGACTTTACGCTTTTCTATGGATTGGCCGACCATCTCTGCGCCCTCGACCGCCTGGAGGAGGCCAAGGAAGCGATGTTACTAGCCCTCAAAGAGGATATCTTTGCGCTCAAGGGAGCGTTGGAAAGTAAAACATTTGCCCCCATCCATGATTACATCCGGGAACTCATGGAAAGTGACTGGTACCTGAATGAAAAAGAAGAGGTGGAAAAGCGTTATGGCACTGAGGATTTTGATCTATGAGCACACCAATACCAACTGGAGATGGCCTTACCAAAGAGACAGCATATTTCTTTCCGGAGGCGCAATCGAGTTTTGAAGGCATCTCCATGGCTTACGCCTTCATGAAGTCACGGGGACCCGAATACCGACGCCTGAAGCAGTTTCAACACATTGATAGCTCGGACACCGAGATTATCGAGTGGTGGGAGACCCCGGCAGGGAAGTTCTGGTTTCGCTATACGATCGATCCTAATCCTGATCTTTAAGGAGTGTCTCCTTAGAAAAAGAGAAAAGAGGAAAGCTTCTTGGCATTCAGTGATCACAGCGCTATCCCTGCAAAGAAAAATCCCGCAAAACAATACAACTCTATAAAACTATGGCACCCTGCAAATGGATTGTGAAAATTCAGAAGAACGGATTGTCCGTTGAGGTCGAAGTCATCGGTGATTCACCGAAGGCCGCCCAAGCTGCCGCCATAAGGATGTATCCCGACTACAAGCCCACTGGAGTCCAATGGTATATTAACCAGAGTGGCCAGAAAATACTCTGTAGTTAAAAAAAGGGCCCTCCCCAGATGGCCTTAAATCAACTTTAATGGACGACTTTCCAAATCAAACCATGACCTCCCGCCTTCAATCCATCTTGGAAGCCGAAGAGCTTGCTGACTTTCTACCCCTCTTCACAGACCAGGAGATCACTGATGCCATCCTAGCTGATCTGAGTGATTCTGATCTCAAGGAGATTGGGATCGACAAGATGGGCGTCCGGAAGAGACTCCTAGCAGCTTTTAATCAGGCACCATCCTCTGGATCATCAGAAGGCGCCGCCCCAGCTCAGACTTCCGCAAGCTCTCCATCAGAAGCCACCAAGCAGAGACCCTTCATCAATAGCCTGGGGATGCCCTTTGTCCCGATCCCACGATTTGAGACCCGATTCTGCATCTGGCCAGTGAGAGTTGAGGACTACGAGCTGTATTGCGCTGCAACCGGAGCAGCTTATCCACATTGCCCCTTTCCACAGGATTCGGATCATCCGATAGTTGGAGTCTCATGGGACGATTCCATGGCTTTCTGTGAATGGCTTACTGAAAAGGAACGAGAAGAAGGACATATCGACGAGAATACAGAATACCGACTCCCCACTGATCTGGAATGGAGCGCTGCGGTTGGTCTCCCCCACGAACCGGAACCTACTCCAGAGGGACGCCATCTCAAAGCTCCAGGCTATCCCTGGGGACTGCGCTGGCCACCTCCCGAAAATGTAGGTAATTATGAGCATTATAGAATTGAAGATCATAGAGGATACCAAGCTCAGGCAGTGGATATGCAGAGAGAGATACAAGTGGATGGATATTACGATATAGTTACTGCGCAAGAGGAGTGTGATTTATTCAATAGATCCTATAAAAAATGGATAAGTTCTTGGAATCCTGTAGATAGCTTTAAATACACTTCACCTGTAGGTAGCTTTCAATCAAATGCTAATGGAATTTTTGATTTAGGTGGAAATGTATGGGAGTGGTGTATGGAAGCCGTCCTAAGAGGTTCATCTTTTGCCCATCATGATTTTGAGATCTTTACAAAGCTAAATGTCCCTGAGTCATTAGATAATAGTGTTGTTTACAGATCCTCATATAGGCATAAAGGGCATCAATCGTATGCTCAACGAACGTACCATGGGAGAACTGGCAATGGATATTACACTCCAGATGGGGGATTTCGTATTATTATTGAATGCAAGAATCAAAAAAATAAACAAAATCTATCGGTTAAATTAGGTAGGAACGATTCTTGTTTCTGCGGATCAGGCAAAAAGTTTAAGCACTGCTGCATAAAATGACCTCGCGCCTTCAATCCATCCTTGAGGCGGAAGGATTGACAGACCTTCTATCCCTCTTCACGGATCAGGAGATCACTGATGCCATCCTAGCTGATCTGAACGAGGCTGATCTTGAGAAGCTAGGAATTAGCAAAATGGGCGTCAGAAAGCGCCTCTTAGCGGCATTTAATCAGGCATCGTCTGGATCATCAGAAGGCGCCGCACCAGCTCAGACTTCCGGAAGCTCTCCAGCTGAGGCCACCAAGGAGAGCCCTTTCATTACTAGCCTCGGGATGCCATTCGTACCGATCCCGCGCTTTGAGACCCGATTCTGCATCTGGCCTGTACGAGTTCAGGACTACGAGCGGTATTGCGCTGCAACCGGTGCCACTTATCCCCCATGTCCCTTTCCACAGGGTTCTGATCACCCCGTTGTGGGGGTGACTTGGGACGATGCTATTGCCTTCTGCGTCTGGTTAACGGATAAGGAGCAAGCCGAGGGCAAGATCGATGAGAAAACAGTCTATCGCCTCCCCACTGATATCGAATGGAGCGCCGCCGTAGGCCTACCCCATGAACCCGAACCTACGCCTGAGGAACGTCATCTCAAAGCCCCCGGCTACCCTTGGGGCTTTCGCTGGCCTCCTCCAGAGAATGCTGGCAACTATGAGCATTATAGAAAAACGGACTACACCCCTATTAATTCCTATAGGGATGAAATCGCTAATCCTTTAAGAGAAAAATGGGCTTCTTGGGAGAAGAAATGGAGTCCCGTAGACAAGTATGAGTTCACATCACCAGTGAATGCTTTTTCTCCTAACAGTAATGGAATATATGATTTAGGAGGTAATGTATGGGAGTGGTGCTTGGATACTTTAGTCAATCCATCCACTCAAAATCACAAATTAATGATACTTAGAGGAGGATCATTTTCTGAATGTCCATATTCTGGGTTTTCTGGGAAAAATGAGTGGGGTTTTTATTGGTATCCAGACGATAAGCCTCACAAACAACTATCCCACAAAACATTGCTTCCACTCGAAAACATAGATGTTTACAGGTCTAGTTATAGGCATCTAGAATACTGTTCTTATAGTCGACCGGAAATTGGTTTTAGAATCGTAAGAGCTACAAAACAAATTAGAAAACCAATAACTAAAATAAGAAAAAAGATTACATTAGAGAAGAACGACCCCTGCATTTGCGGGTCGGGTGAAAAGCCTGAAAATTGTTGTTGGAAGGGGGCGAAAGAAAATCAAAAAAGCCCCTCTTCTCATGTCATTAGTTCATCAGAAAATCCTGGAAGGAATCATCCCTGTCCGTGCGGATCGGGCCATAAGTTTAAGAACTGTTGTCAGAAATGATCGGTCTATTTTCTATAGAATGAATCACAGTATTGAAGCGAAAGCGATTGAAACAATTATATCTCATGAGGAAAGTCGTGGGGCTAAATGTTCAAAAGTTAAAAAAGGAAGCGGATACGATTTGATTTCAGTAAAAGGAAGTGAAGTGAGGCACATCGAAGTCAAATCATCAAATAAACCAAAGATAAGTTGGAGATGGCTTGAACCTACAGAATACGAAATGCTTCTAAATGATCCTCTTTTCTATATCTACCTTGTTACGAACTGTGCTTCTAAACCCAAGATAATTGAGCTCAATCAGATGCAAGTAAGAGAGTTAAATCCAAAACCAATCAAGAAATACGAAATTAAGTTCCATTCACTATATAAAACCCCATGAACATTCCCCTCATCCGGATCTACGAACTCGCCGATCTACTTGAAAAAGATGGTCAGATACGAATCATCCCAAAAAATGACAAACTAGTCATTGAGATCTATGAAAATCCCGAGGCTGAAGGAAATGTTACTGTCTTGATACCGGGAGTCATCCAGCGTCCATCTATCGGGATCAATTTACCCGACGATTTCTTCAAAGAGCTTCAGAAAGAAATCGAACACCACCTACCAAAAATCAAGAAACTCGTCTTCCAGGACGGTGGCATTATCACAATACCAGAAGTTTTCAGGAAGTGGTGCAAGGAGCATGGTATTGTTATCAAAGCCCTCAATGAGGTTTTGAAAAAATATCAGACTCTTAATGGATTAAGAGGGTCAGCCAAGGACACTTGGAGTGATATTATCGATTGAATTTCTCTAAACTCCATTCCTGCCAGCAGTACGGCGAGCGGCACTGGAACCAATGTCACCTTCACAAGCGGTAACTCATCGAATCTGTCGATCTCAGGCCAGACAGCCACGATGAAGGCCGCGGGCACCGTATCCGTCACCGCGAAAGCCTCTGGTACCTCAAACTACAACGCCGCCAGCACCAACGCGACAATTACCTTGCAGTAGGTGGGGGCTGATTCTTGGGATCAGATATTGATCGATATCCCTTCCTCTATGTCTGGAGGAGGGGTGATCTGGCTGATCACCATTATTCCAAGCCGCAAAGCAACCCGTGATTATCTGGAGGAGAAAACCAATGAAACTAACTAAATCAGAGCAGGAGATCGAGGACCTGTATCAGGAGGGAAAGATTGCCTTGGTCAAGCCGCGCAAGGCTGTGCTCAAAAAATTAGCGACTACGGCGGACAATACCTTCCGAAAGGATCGTCGAATCAATATCAGGCTCTCCGAGCATGATATGGTCGGGATCCAGCGTGTGGCGGCCTCCAAGGGGGTTCCCTATCAGACTCTCATCTCGGGACTCATTCATCAGTTCGTCGAGGGGGATCTGATCCAGAAAGCGTAGCATTCAAAAGACGGGCTCCTTCTGAGTATCTTCGTTTTATGGCGTACTCCTCAGGCATCCCTTCCTGATTTCCTGAGTTGATGCCACTTCCTCCCGGAAGCAGTGGCACCCCTGCTGGGCTGACTTCGTCAGTCTTCCGTGCGACTTCCCAGTCGCTTGGTTCCTGATTAAAATCTTCGGTTCATGGGTGAGTTGAAGTAATCCTTCCCTTCCATGTTCGCTGCCCTCTTGACCACGTTCTGTTTTGCCGCGTCGGCGCTTCTGGCGCGGCGATCGGCGGGGATGCTGGGATCGCAGTCTGCGAATTTGGCGCGTCAAACCGTAGCGCTCCTCATCCTGGGACTCTGGGCGCATTACTTCGGGCAAGGGGTGAGGGGACCCGGTCTTCCTCTCTTTATCCTGAGTGGTGTCCTTGGATTCGGAATGGGCGATATTGCGTTGTTCGCGGCGCTTCCGAGGCTAGGGGCTGGTCTGACGGTACTGATCGTTCAGTGTCTGGCCGTTCCGATTGGTGCCATGACGGAATGGCTCTGGCTTGGCACGCGCATCACTCCAACTCAAATGTTGAGCGCGTCGGTCATTCTGGCGGGTGTGGTTCTGGCCATTGCTCCTGAGCGAGAGAGTTCGATACCGAAGGGGCATCGCAGTGCGGGGGTGGTCTTTGCGATCATCGGGGCCTTCGGTCAGGCATGGGGTGCCGTCGTGAGCCGGCAGGGGTTCCTGCTCGACCACAAGATCGGGCTTCAGTTGGATGGTCCTTCCTCGGCTTATCAGCGACTGCTGGGCGGCATCGTCTGTGTGGCTTTGGTGGCTGGGATTACGGGTGTATTATCGCATTGGCGCCAGACCCAAAAACCTCACGATCGTCCTTGGCAGCTTGCGATGCCATGGATCATTGGGAACGCTATGGCAGGACCAGTGTTCGGCGTGGCGCTTTACCAATGGGGATTGCGTGATTCTCCCAGCGCGATCGTGCTCTCCATTGTCTCCACAACGCCACTAGCGGTCATGATGCTCTCATTCATTTTCGAGAAAACACGCCCCACTGACCTGACCCCCATAAATGGGACAGTTGAAAAATGAAGTTCTACTGGTCAATAAGGAAAGCAGAACAACATGAAAAAAAGCAGATACAGCGAAGAGC
>Ga0208386_1000031_pt1 | contig 46692 bp, 56 predicted proteins | sample CryBogCBH16Oct07_FD_185510 | JGI IMG/M metagenome (GOLD analysis project Ga0208386, IMG submission 185510) | Freshwater microbial communities from Crystal Bog, Wisconsin, USA - CBH16Oct07 (SPAdes) | ecosystem: Environmental > Aquatic > Freshwater > Lake | place: Crystal Bog, Wisconsin, USA...
GAGCCCCGCTGTGTCTCTTCTTGAGTTCTCCCATGAATCTCTAAAAATTTTGTTTAACAATTGTTTTTGTCACTGGAGGATGACCGAGCGGAGACGCCATGAATCCAAATCATCTCCTGGAGATTTTTGCAAGTTGACGCAAAGGGGCTGTTTCAAGAAGTCCCGTGTTTTATGGGTCTTTCTGAAAAAGCGGCGGGGTGCAGGGGCGGAGCCCCGCTGTGTCTCTTCTTGAGTTCATCCTGACTTTACTGAAAACAATTTATTTATTTTGTTTTTGTTTTTTCATGGATGGAGTGAATACAAATCATCCACTGGAGGTTTTTCATTTCGTGACACGAGGGGCTGTTTCAAGAAGTCCCGTGATTTAGGGGTCTTTTTGAAAAAGCGGCGGGACTGTGTCTCTTCTTGAGTTCATCCTGACTTTACTGAAAACAATTTATTTATTTTGTTTCTGATGTTCATGGGTCAAGAGGGTGATTGCATCATGCCAATCCCCTGTGAAGTACTCTCGCCCCTGAACCAGCCTGAATCTCGGGTCTTTCTTGAGACTCTTTATCCAATCCTGTTCCCTGGATCTCAGCCCCTCAGAAACATACACGCAAAACAAAAGTTCCGTGCCTGGCTCATACCAATACATTCTCTTGAGTAGCTGAGTTGTTGAACCAACCTTGAAAAGGGGCTCCTCGTGGCCTGGAGGCTTCACCACATACAGGTGCCCTGCCTGGCCCCATTTCACATATGGGGTCTAAATCAAGTATTGAAGGAGGAGGGAGCATGCGTTCACCACTCTCCTGGAACTTGCGGAACCGCTCCACCTGAAGGGGCTCCTGGAGGTTTTTCAATTCTGTGACACGAGGGGCTCCCGTGTTTTAGGGGTCTTTTTGAAAAGCGGCGGGCTGGTGTCTCTTCCTGACTTTACTGAAAACTATTTATTTATTTATTTTGTTTTTGATTCTCATGGAAGGAATCCAAATCATCTCCTGGAGGTTTTTTCATTCCGTGTTTTAGGGGTATTTTTGAAAAAGCGGCGGGACTGTGTCTCTCCCATGAATCTCTGAAAACTATTTATTTATTTATTTTGTTTTTGATTCTCATGGAAGGAGTGACCCTTGGTGAATACAAATCATCTCCTGGAGGGTTTTTCATTTTGTGACGCGAGGGGCTATTTCAAAAAGTCCCGTGTTTTAGGGGTCTTTTTGAAAAAGGAAAGGGGTCTTCCTGAAGTCTCCATGAAATCTCTAAACATATTGTTTAACTTTTGTTTTTGTTGGAGAATCTATGAAACGCGAAGGGGCGAGGCGAGGGGTATTATAAAGGATAAATAAGTACAATATATACATGCGTATACTCGTTCTCGGATCTTCTGGCGTCATAGGTTCGGCACTCACGAAGAATCTGAGAGCCAAGGGACATGAAGTAGCAGAGTTTGACCTGAAGAATGGCCCTGCTCAAGACCTGCGCACGCCTCACACCCTCGACTCTATTCTACCGAATATAGACTTTGTCTTTTTCCTGGCCTTTGATGTTGGAGGTTCAAAATATCCAGTAAACTCTGTTGACTACATCTCGACAAATGTACAACTTATGGATCATACCTTCAACTCCATAGCCAAGTTCAAGACTCCTTTTATTCATACAACTTCACAGATGTCCAATATGCATCACAACCCGTACGGTGTACTTAAGCGCCTGGGCGAATTTTACACAAACTATCTAGGAGGCATAAACATAAAGGTGTGGAATGTTTATGGCCCCGAGGAGGTCGGGCCAAAGTCTCACGTGATAAGCGACTTCATAGAGCAGGCACGCGAGAACAAAGTTATTAAGATGATGACTATTGGAGTTGAGAAGCGCCAGTTTCTTCACGGAGATGACTTCGCCGAGGCGGCATGCGTTCTCATGAATTCTTACAAAAAGTATTCAGGACTCACTGTCGATGTGAGTAGCTTTGAGTGGGTCAGCATCCGAGAAGTTGCCGACCTAGTCGCGGAACTTTATGGCCCGGGAGTACAGGTCATACAGGGAAAGGCCGAGAGTAATTTCCAGACCTGTGTGAACGAACCCAACCGGGACATTCGAAAGGCGGGATGGAAGCCAAAGATTTCACTGAGGGAGGGACTGCGAATTGAATGATTCTATTTACGCGGCACGATAGTGATAAAGATTTGTATTGCCTTTGTATTATGAAGCTGTCCGCTATAATAATTTCTAGGAATGATAATTATGGGGGAGATCTCAATACTCGGGCAACATTTTGCTTCAACACCATGCTTGCGGCCTTTGATGAGGTTGTGTATGTAGACTGGAACACACCTGAAGGAAAGCCTCCGCTTACAGATGTTCTGGACATAAAAGTTAATCCAGAAAGACTCAAGGTTATAGTAGTAACTCCAGAAAAAGCAAAACAAATAATGGGAGAGGATCTCTATGCAACGAGCCCTCCATGTTGCGAAGTGCGTGCAAGAAATATAGCCATACGCCGAACAACCGGAGATGTTATAGTATCTACAAATATAGATATTGTATGCCCTCCGCGAGAGCTTCTGGATGGGCTTTTACCTAATCTCGGTCCTCTTGATATGATATCTATTAAGCGCTCTCACACACAAAAAGAAGAGGTTGTGAAATATTTTGAAGAAACTGGAGACTATCTCAAGACAAGTGATCTCCTGTTACAGAACCACCCTTCAGACCCTATGGATGATTATTGTGGAATGAGTTCAATACACGATATAGATGCGAAAATATTAGCACAAATACCTCATCAATATCATTTTAATGTTATTAATATATTTAGTGGATGTGGAGACTTTCAGATGGCAACCCGCGATCTATGGTTCAAAATAAGGGGTTTCGAAGAAGAAAAGGTGGGGAGAAATTTTTCAGACACAGAGGTCCATGCAAAGGTAATATCTGCCGGGGGTACAGTTAGGGGTCGAAACCAGCCCCCTGTTTACCATATATCACACACAATTGACAAAAATCATCTTGAGAATAAACTTGTGATAACTTTTGTTACAAAAAACAATGAAAATTGGGGTAGACCTCTAGAAAGTTTTTAGAGTCTTAATGTCTACTACTTTTAAATTACTAGAATTTTTCAGGTCTTTTTGAAAAGCGGCGGGGTGGTGTCTCTTCCTGACTTTCATGAAAACAATTTATTTTGTTTTTGATTCTCATGGAAGGAGTGACCCTTGGTGAATACAAATCATCTCCTGGAGGTTTCCCATCCCGTGACGCGAGGGGCTGTTTAAATACGGTACTTTTGAAAAGCGGCAGGGGCTATGTCTCTCCCATGAATCTCTGAAAATATTGTTTAACAATTGTTTTTGTTCCTGGAGGAGTGACCAAGGCCGCTGACCCCGTGGAGATACATTCAACTGAAGGGGCTCCCGTGGGTTGTGGGTCTTTTGAAAAGCGGCGGGGGCTGAAGTCTCCCTGACTTTACTGAAAACTTTTTTAAACTATTGTTTTTCCTGGAGACCGAGTGACTCCTTGGAGAAGGGGCTGTTTCAAAAGTCCCGTGTTTTAGGGGGCTTTTGAAATAGGGGCGGGGGCCCTGGAAATCTAAAAATTTTGTTAAACTTTTTTTTACGGGAGGTGAATGACGGTGACAACTTGCTTATTATAATTAAATAAACCAGGCACCTATACTTTTCAGTGCAGCTATTTTCCCATGCATTGCACCAAGGACAAAGTTAATATGTATACAAACCTTGCCGTCTAGCCGCCACCACCCCTTACCTCGAGGGTCATTTCCGGTAAAGGGGCTTCCGACGTCAAGCGCATCCAGACCACGTTGGAACTTTTGAGGCGGGAAAATATAAACGCTCAAATTTACGCGTTTGTTGTACACGATATCATTCAGGGTATTCTGATCCACTATCCAGGGTTTTATTGAAATCTCCTTTATCCAGGTTTCCATAAACTCTATAGATTCTGGTGTGTTTTTAACATAAAAGTTACCGGCACAAAGACGATGCTCATCAAACTCCTGGTCCTGTTGAAAAATAATACACCCACCAATATCTCGAATTATAGGTTCCGGATTTGAATAAAATACTATATCAGAATCTACATAATAAACTTCTTCATGGTTTAGAAGATATTCAAGGACAAACTTGGGTTTGTAGGACATTATATGATTAAATGAAGGGCTATTGTAAGCACCAATCTCGTTTATAGAGCATAGGTTGCGAACGTCTAAATAAAGCCAGTCGTACTTCTCCCCCCGCAGGTTTTCTCCGGCCTGTAAGTCTATACACACGATGCTCAGAGTATGTCCACAAGGTGCAAGAACATTCTTAAAATTTATTATAAAATTTTTAACCATGTCTGTATAATTTCCAGAAGTGAAAGTTATAAAGCGCATCTCTACAATTTTATAATTTCTTCTTTAAGTTATATTGTAAAAATACAAGGATAAGTTAGTCAGAAAAATACCTAGCAGAGATGATACACACGGTATTTGAAAAATTATAACCTGATATACTACACACATAATTATTCTTTTGTATATATTCATTACTGAAAAGGTCACGGGACTCACTCTGGTCATAAGATCAAACGAAGCTATACTGTTATAGTAATACCCAAAGCAGCTAAGGGACAGATCTACCAGACCACCTGTATATTCATGACCTGCTAACCTGTTAATAATAACAGGAACGCTAATGAATATAGAACCTATATTAGCCATGGCATATACGGAGCTTCCGCCGAGGCCCAACTCTTCTGAAAAGTACTTCTTGGATACTATGATTTTGAATATATGAAAAATATTTGATAGAACGCACATGAGAGCCCCTATGTGACTATACGACACATCACCGAGGTTACATAGGCATATACCTGCCATTATCGGAAAAATTAAAAATATTTTTTTTGTTTTTTGTTTTTGACGGAACAGGATAAACATGATACCCATCGCGAGTATAGGCTCTGTAGACTTGACTATGTTTACGGTTGATATATTCATGAGCCCTGTGGCTATATTGCCAAAGTGGTTTCCAAAGAACTGCCCAAAAGTTAGAATAAACAACATAATAATATATTTTGGAGTAATTAGTTGTGTAATTTCAAGAGGGGGCTTGGGGGCTGTAAAAACCATCGCCGCTGAGAAGGCCAACTGGACGGATGTGACAAAGCTCGTGTCGAAATATTCCAAAGAATTTTTATTATATATGTTGTAAACCAATGTCCATCCGTACCATTTTACAGAGTTGAAGGCGATATCGAGTTTTGTCGAAGAACACTTAACAGTACGCAGTGTCCGGCGAGTCCCAGCGACTGGGAGGATGGGTCGAATACACGCCTTCATATGTCTTAGAGAATAAGACGACTAAACTTTTAAATAATGCGATTCTTCATCGGGCCAATGTCTAAAAATATAGTCGACGAAGTGATAAGATTCGCCAATGAAACCGATACTGAGATGGTTCTCATCCCTTCGCGTCGCCAAGTGGACTGGAATGGTGGATATGTCAATAACTGGACAACCGAAGAGTTCGTCAACTACGTCAGGTCACGGACATCGAATGTCATTATAGAACGGGACCATGGAGGGCCCGGACAAGGGACCATCGATGACGATGGCCTCGACTCAATCGAACACGATGCGCGTCTCATGGATATTATCCACATAGACCCATGGAAGAAGTATCCCGAGTTTGAGAAGGGACTTGCGTGGACAGTTCAACTCATCACCTTTTCTTACAAAATAAATAAAAATATTCTTTTTGAAGTTGGGACCGAGGAGGGGATTCGGAAGTTTGAGGTTGACGAACTTGAACTTTTTGTGAAGGAGCTCAAAAACCGCCTGACTCCCGAGATTTTTTCCAGGATCCGTTACCTAGTGATACAGTGCGGAACGCGACTTGCCGAGAAGGAGAATACCGGCGTTTTTGACGATCAGAAACTCAGGGACATGATTGCCCTCGCGACCGAGTACTCTCTAGTGGCAAAGGAACACAACGGCGACTGGGTCTCTCCCGATGTCGTTCAGGCAAAGGCGGCATGCGGACTAAAAAACATAAATATAGCACCAGAGTTTGGTGAACTCGAGACACGGGTCATACTCGAACGCATCAGGGGGACAGATCTATTCGAAAAGTTCTTTGACCTGTGCTACTATTCTGGAAAGTGGGTCAAGTGGGTCTCATCCTCATTTGATCCTACGGCCAACAAGGAAAAGACTATTTTGATATCTGGTCACTATGTATTTTCTGTTCCAGAATTTACAAAAATAAAACAGAGAATTCACGGTATTGACGAATCGATATCTACGGCACTACGCGTTAAACTGTTAAAGATTTGTTCAGAGTGAATAAATATGGCAAAGATAGTTACGAAACCATGGGGGCGCGAGATCTGGCTCGCCCTCAACGACAAGTACTGTTACAAGAGGATCGAGATAAAACAGGGGTTTAAGACGAGTTATCAATACCACAACTTCAAGCTCGAGACAAACTATATTATAAGTGGAGAGGCTGAGATTTGGCTAGAGAATGATGAAGGCGTGGTTGAAAAAAGTATGATGCGTGCCGGTGATTTTTTCACAGTCGTTCCTCCTCGAAAGCACAGAGTTATAGCACTTACTGATGTTATACTTCAAGAAGTTTCGACCCCGGAAGTTGATGATGTTGTCAGGATAGACGACGAGTTCAATAGAGGAGATGGTAAAATAGAGAATGAACACGTGGAGCCCGTCGTGTGTATTCTGGCGGCCGGTACGGGAAGCCGCATGGGAAACCTCACGAATAACTGCCCCAAGCCCCTTCTGCCTTACAAACACAAGGCGATTCTGTCTCACATCATAGACTCGTTCTCTAAGAATGTAGAGATAGTACTCGCCGTGGGCTACCTCAAGGAACACATAAAAGAGTACATAAGTTTCTTTCACTCTGATCGCAAGATAACTTTTGTAGATGTCGATAGATACGAGGGAAAGGGTTCAGGTCCGGCATATTCTGTCCTTTTGTGCAAAGAGAAACTTCAGAGACCCTTTTACTTTTGCGTCTCCGACTTTTACACAAGCACGAAGATTGAGAATGAAATCACAGGAAACAATAACTGGATAGGTATTGCAGAGACACAGATGCCCGAGATGTATTCTACTCTAGAAATAACAGATGGAAAAATTGTCAGTCTGATAAACAAGTCGCCAGGAGGCCACGGGTCAGCCTTTACAGGAATATTCTACATGCAGGACTATAAACTCTTTTGGGAGCAATTTCACTTGAACGTTGATGGCCGCTTTGAGGTTGTTGACATTTTCAAGAACATCACCATATTTAACTTTGACAAGAAATATATAGACTGGAAGGACATGGGAACTCTGGATAGTTATAATGCCATAGCATGCGAGCCGCACCTTTACAATATCAAAAATGAATTCAAATATATGAAAGACGGAATTTTTATTAAGAAGATAGAGGACCCGACCAAGATTTCCAGCCTGTTCAAGAGAGGTGACTATCTAAGGGAGTTTATTCCTAAAATGATCAAGGAGGGAAAATATTTCTATAGTTATGAGTATTTTGAAGGTTCAACCCTGTATAGCATAGGAACACGTAAAGTTTACGCCGAGTTTCTCAAATGGTTCGAGGTCAACTTCTGCGGGGCGGCGACCGGTACGGTAAAGGAGGCGGCCATGGCTTTTTACAAACAAAAGACACTCGACCGGCTGAGTATGCTCAAGACTGGTGAGTTTTCTGCGCTCGACTCCATAGAGTACATAAACTCTGAGGCTGTAAAACCAATCAGCTATTACATAGATAAGGTCAACTGGGACGACTTGATCCGAACGAGCCGCCCCACGCCACTATTCCACGGCGACCTACAGTTCGACAACATTGTTTACAATGGGTCTGAATTTAAACTCATAGACTGGCGCGAAAACTTTGGCGGAGAGGTGGAGCGCGGAGACCTGTATTACGACATCGCCAAGTTGTACGGAGGTATGATACTCAACTATAACAAAATGAAGGATGATCAAAACTACTCATATCAAATTGTTGGGACAAATAAGGCTCTCCTGAATCACTACAGAGATCCCGTGCTTTGGGGTATTTTGGAGTCTGAATTCTCAGAGTTTCTAGACCGAAATGGTTTTGATATAGATAAGGTGAAGAGACTGGTTGCCCTCATATTCATCAATATGGCTCCCCTGCACGTAAATAATTTTGACAAGTTCCTCTTTCTCAAAGCAAAGATGATGTTTAAAGAGTGCGAAACCGTAAGTGAGTAAATGATAACGAGTGATACCCTCGTGTTTGGAAGTTTTTCAAAAAAGGCTGGAAACGTTGGATGCGTCTTTTTCAACTCAGTTTTTAAAAAGCTGGAAATAAATGCAATATATAAATCATTTTCGGTCGATGATATATACAGTGCAGTACAGGCCGCCAAGACTTTAGGATTTGCAGGATTTGCCGTGAGTATGCCATTCAAGACGGAGGTTGTGAAATGGCTTGACTACGCGGACGATATAGTGAAAAGGACAGGTGCGTGTAACACAGTAGTTCTAAGAAACGGGGAGCTCCATGGGTATAACACAGACTACGTCGCCATATCTCGTTATCTTGAAAATAAAAATAAGAAAATATATATTTTGGGAAACGGGGGATACGCCAAGACCCTGCAAGAATACTGTAGGTTCGAGGGACTCGAACATGAGGTAATAACACGGGCCAATTGGAAGTCTATCGCTGAAATATGGCATGGTCTGGTTTTCAATTGCACGCCTGTAGAAAATATAATAGTTGACCCTTCCGTAGAGTTTGTAGACTGCATCAACACAACTCCTACAGGGAGGATTCTTGCGTTTTATCAGGCATCTGCACAGTTTACGCTATACACAGGTCTCCAGAGTTCCTAGAGGGGTTGATGGCGAGGACAGTCGGGGACCCGTCTGTCTTTCTATCATTTATGAGGACCCTCTGCCCATTAGGAAGACCCATAACCAATTGATCATATATTATGCCTACACTAGCCAACTGTTCTTCTGTATGTTTCCTGGTAGACTCTTTACGACCAGTAGTTAGTACGATATGATAGTTTTTTCGGTTCCAATCCTCTAAAGAATCAATAACCCCTGGAAGAATTTCCGGAACTCCATACACATTTCGTGCCATGTTTCCGTGGTGCCTTAGCAGGGTCCCATCTATATCACAGAATATAGTCTTGGGATTCATTTAAGGTCTATTCGTCCAAACCTTTATAGCAGGCTCATTTGAATATTTAAAATGGTTTAAATATTCATTAAAAGTTATTCCAATTTTTATATAGGTTCCATAGTTCATCTCTCCCAGAAGAGAGGGATTTTTGGCAAGTGAAGGTTCTATAGAGGTGAACACGACAGCAAGAACTCTTTCGAGAAAGGCCCTGTGGATCCAGTTTTTAGTACATTTAAGTAAGTTAAATAAATCATATTTTTGTACTACCCTGTCTAAAAAATCAAACGTGATTATACACGGTCCCCCAAATAGCGCGTGCCACTTTTCGCGGGTCTCGTAAAAAGACTCGAGTTCTTCTGAGTGTTTCAAAAACTTAAACATGAAGTTGCTAGTAGAGTTCTCTATTGTCCAATGATCAGATGGAAAGTGCCACAAATATTTTATATCATTGACTGATTCAAAATCCAGTCTTTGGCCGATAAACACACTATCATGAAGTATAACGGCTTTTGGGAACGGTCTAAGCTTGTGAAAATAATAATAGGAGGCGAACCATGCGGCGCCATCAAATTCTGATTTTATAATAGTGCAGTTTGTTAATGGTATTTCGGCAATCCATATAGGATCTGAAAAACTATCTATAATAAGAATTTGAGCTCTCGGCCAGAATTTGCGTATACATTTGTAACACTCGACCCAATACATACCAGTAATTTGACAAACTGCCCGCCTATTAAATATAAACCCAAAATTTGGCTGTTTATCTATTAATTGTTCAAGTTTCGCTTCTCCCGAGTTTACGAGAGAGGCTATGTAATTCACGCTCTTTAGATTATTGTGTTCTGTATTCCCTGCATTTATTATATTCAGGTTGTATTTAAGAATGAGCGAGCAGTAAAGAGGCTGATCCCCAGAGTGATGCGTTGCGATGAGGGGCTCTCCAGATGGAAAGCGCTTCTCAACTAGATCACACATTTGATTCATGAAATTAATATTGAAGTAATCCTTTTTGAAAATGAACGACGACATACACGGATGCCAAGCCTCGAGTACTTCTGAAAATTTCTCTTCCATTCCAACTTCTTTCCAAAAATCGAAACGATCTGCACTGCCGGTTGTTCCATTTCTAATATCATAAGAAAATGCACCAAAAATAGAACCCTTCTCATTAGCCAACTCGAAATACGCATCCATATTAGTTTCAAAACCTTTTTTAAAGTAGCGTGAACTATCAGCATAATATATTAGATCTCCTTCTGCAGCCTCTTGCATAACATGCCACGGGCAAAATACTTTGCATGCAAAAAAATAAGGATCTCTTTTGAAATGTTTTTTATACTCGAAAAGATGACTTATTCTCGAGTACCAAGACTGAGTTCTTATAGTATTTTCATTAAATACGTGTTTTACCACCTCGTACTTTGTATGATTCGGAAGACTATCGCAGAGAAGACGCTGGGTGGTTTCATACGGCTCTCCGGTTGCCCATGTTACAAAATGAATTTTCATTTTTAAATTAATTAACTAAATCTTTAAACTCGTCTCTGACGCTCCACCAACCATCCGGTCTATCAGGATCCAAAGTATGCATCGTGGAAACCCTTTCCATACCGATACCTTTTAGTGACATATAGGTGTAACAAACTTTTTCGTGAGGAGTGTAAGTGGAGTCGGGCCCATAATCAGCGTATAAAAACATTTCTGAATATATTTTCATTACTTCCATATTACCCATGTTGATATGATCAGGCATTAGACCATCTGTAAACTTGGGATCATTTAATTCTTGATAGTCTATTGGAACATATATCGTTTTATCCTTTGGATGAGTTAAACAAAATGGTGCCATATGTTTCAAATCCGCGCGCGTGAAAACAACCCAGTTATAGTTGCCATATTCCAATATAAGTTTCATACCCATATATCTGTGGTAAGCCGAAGACAAGCACCTCTTACGTGCCGGCGGATGCATATCGCTTTTAAAATCAGTAAAAGCTTTTACGTTGAATTTTACAGGATTTAAAAGTTTTAAAAAATCTTCTGATTCTTCTGAAGGATGTATACTCGCGAAGTAATCCATTTGGCATCCCTCGAAGGTTTCGTTGAGACTATTAATTATCGTCTCCAAGTTATTTCGCCATCTAGCTATTCTTCCAGAAACAAGTACAGCAACTCTCATTTAAAAAATAAACACTATATTTTTTAAATGAGTATAAATAATGAGACAGATGTTGCCGTGATAGGTCTTAGTGGAGGGGCCGACTCTACCCTCGTGGCCTGTCTATGTGTCAAGGCTCTTGGACCCGAGAACGTATACGGAATTCACATGTCCTATAACAAGATGGATGTTGATACGTTCAATAGCCGTTCCATGAGTCTTGCGAATAAACTTGGAATACATAGTATGGTCGTGCCAATCACGGAAGTGGCCGACGCCATCACGGCCGCGGTCTCTTCGGCCCTGGGGCCTATTTCCGTGACTAATGCAGGGAATGCTCGCTCTCGTGCGCGCATGACGGTCTTGTACGGCCTAGCTCATCACCTCTGCGACTCCCTAAAAAAACGCGTCAGAGTTGTGGGAACTGGCAACCTTTCTGAAGATGCCATAGGCTACGACACCAAAGGAGGGGATGCGCTTGCCGACTTTTTCCCAATCGGAAATATGTTCAAGTCCGAGGTTTACTCCATGCTCGACAAGTTCAGGGATGAGGGCCTGATCTCGGAGGAACATATAGACAGGACTCCTTCGGCGGGTCTGTGGGACGGGCAGACCGATGAAGGAGAGTTGGGTTTTTCATACAACGATATGCAACCAATTATTAAGGAAATGTTGTCAAACTATTCCGAAGACCAGAAAGGCCTTGTCGAACTCGTGGTCGCCAAGGGATACCCGAGGAATGTGACCGAGTTTGTTATTACTCGTCATTTTGCTAATCGTCACAAGCACTTGGCGCCGAAAGTCCTGCCAAATCCTTTGGAAGCAATCTGAGAACCTCCTGGCGATCAACTATCGTAAACTTCCGGCCCTGGGACCTGAGGATATAGGCCGTCTTGATCTTATGAGACTCCTCGATGATATCAACCTCACAATCATCCTTATAACAAACTCCCTTGATAGTGTCACCTTCAAAATAGTTGGCCTGCTCGACTGCGTGCCGCTCGTTCGATTCGTGAGCTGCCACAGGCAAGTAGTCATAGGCCCCCTTCTCGCGGAGAAACGTACTAAGTGCACGATTATCCCTGGGAAAACAAGGACCGCCATAACCCCATCCGTACTGAAGACATTTGGAGCCTACCCGACGGTCGGAACCTATGAAACGCAGGGTCTTGTCAGCAGGGCGCCCTGACCGACGCAACACGTCACCAATCATATTCGCAAAAGAAATCTTTGTAGTTATGAAACTATTGAGGCCGAGCTTGGCCACCTCGGCCTCCAGGTAACTCATATAGTGAATGGTTGCATCTTGACCAAAAAGCGAACTGTAAAAGTCGGCCAGAACGCCGTCTGGTCCTCCAATGAGAACATCCTTTGTATTATTCAGATTATCTAGAATGTTTCCAATCTGTACAAAGAGGGGGTTGTAGATAAGCCGGTCTCCGTATCGATCACAGAAACCAGGCTGTACGGTACACGTAACAACAACTTTGCCCGTCAGGGTATCTAGAACAGACTCGAGGATTGTGTGGTCGTATCCTGAATAAGTAGTCGGTGTCGGAACGAGCACGATTGAAAAGTCACATTCAGGCGCAGGCTCCTTCGTAGTCGAGTATGTCATAGGCCATGCCGAAGCGAGAGCCGACACCCCTGGCTCCTTTGTCTCAAAATTACCAGACTTGTAACTATCAATCATACTCTCACTCGAATCTATACAGTGGACCGAGTGGCCCCTAGAGGAGATGAATGCAGCATATGACAGCCCGAGTTTCCCAGAACCTATTAGATTCACACGCATTTCTATTTTAAAGAATTTAAAACTTTAAGTCATATGGCCCTGTGTTTCATACCAAAAGGAGGGCTGGGAAATCTACTTTTTCAGCACCACGCCGCGTGGGTCCACGCAAAAGAAACTGGGAAAACGATCTACTGTCCGGTCCGTCATCATACTGATAGGTACTGGATTTCAGCCTATCCAAAACTTTTTAAACACTTATCTTTTTTAAATTTTATCCCCAATGCCGACTATGAAGATGGCTCGGCCCATCTCTATACACCCATTCCCAGGGGCGCATCCGTGATACACGGATTTTTTCAATCATGGAAATATTTTTACAAATACCGGGAAGAACTTCGGGACCTTATGCATGCAAACGAGGACGACCGCTGGACAAAAACAAAAAATAAATATAGTTTGTTGAGTGGAGGTGAAGATATGGTATGCGTGCATGTACGAAGGGGCGACAACATAAAGAACGGGGATCGCTTCATCTTGTTGCCCGAGAGTTATTATTCACGGGTCCTTGAAAATTTTAAAAATAAAAAAATATTAATTTTTAGTGATGATGTGGACCTCATCAAGGCATGGGACGCGTGGAAAGGTTTTCGCGTACACTTTGTTGATGAACCTGATGCGCTCGATACTCTTTTCTTGATGTCAATGTGTAAAGTTATTATAGGTGCAAATTCTACACTTTCTCTTATGGCCTATTATATGAGATCCCGTGATGACACTTTGCCTATTTTTCCCAAGGAGTGGTTTGTTGCTGGTACCGAACTAAGAGAAAAGTTCGATGCTTCTTCTGACTTTCTTCACCCAGATCTCGTTCTATTTCCGAACAGCCCTGACGAGAGTGTGCCAACCCAACTCCTTCTCAAGAGCCCTGAAGTCTGAGTCAGATAGGCCTTTCCATGCACTGTCAACCTCATAATTGTGCTCTATGTATTTTTTTACATCCCATTTGAATATATGATCTTTGCGGATATCCGTAATTTCATACAAAGGACTCAAAAGGTCTCGTACCTCGTCAAAGGTGTATGTATAGGCCACTGGACAGCCGGTCTGGGCCTCGGCATACTCGCGAATAGTATCATTCATTGTAGTCATATTCCACTTGTTGTTCATGTGCATAGCCCAGAAGAGTTTGTAAGAAATTTTAGAGTAAAGCATTATCCTCATTTCTTGTCCTGTATATTGATGCAAAGCCGCACGCTCTATGACGGCCCGAGGATTTGGTGTGTGATGGATAACTCCGAATGAATAAATAAGATCAAACTTCTTATCAAAAGAAAATTCCTCGGCATTGGCGACCTGGATGCGTTCTGGGTCGAAACCATAGAGACCGGCCCTCTTTTTGGCTATATTCACCGAGACGTCTGATATGTCTATAGATGTTACATCCGCGCCAGCCTTGAGGAAACTTAGCGTATCAGTGCCAAGTCCCGTGCCGATCTCGAGGACAGACTTTCCTTGCCACTTGGGAAATTCTGCAAACTCTGGAATATGAGGTTCTACAAAGTACTTTCGGGCCTCGACCTGATCAAAGTACTCTCGTGTGCCGACTTCAGCAGTCCCGTGTCTTATATTACAGGGCCGAGCGTTCCAGAAAGTCTTGACGTCATCCATTTTTTTATTATAAAGGGTGGAGCCTTTAATATAAAATGAAACCACACACACCATTCCTAGATGAAATAGTGAATATACGTTTTATAGAAGACGAGATTCAAGTTTTATATTATGGGAATTATAAGAGTATTAATATAAACAATAAAAACGCGCGTTGGGTTAACGCCAAGTACGACGAAGATGAAGATTTACAAAAGAAATATACTCATATATTTTTAGTAAATGACCCAGACTGGAACCCACTAGATGAAATAGAAGTATTCGTAAACGGAGAAAGCAAGGGTACTATAAGTAAAACATATGAATCTCATAAGACCCTGGTAGCATGTACTTTATTAGCTAAATGGGATATTCCCCTAATTCCTGCATGGGTAGAATATCACAAAAAAAGAGGTGTAGAACATTTTTATCTATACATAAATGATCGGATAGATTCCTGTGTTCTTCCAAAAATAGAAGGAGTAACATACACTGAATGGCCTCTTATTTATTGGCTGAATGATGTTGCCGGAACTGTACATTGTGCTCAGATTCTAGCAATCACTGATTTTTTATATTTTGCTAAACATTTTTGCGAATATATCTTATTCTGCGATCTTGACGAGTTTATTGAAAACCCCGTAGATTTGTCAGGGAGGAAATTATGCTATGCATTTATGAATAAACATGTATACCTCAATAATTCAGTCTCATTTCTCAAAACTTCAGAACCAATAGAAAATAGGGAATTTACAGAAAATCCCAGGGATTGGTTATATAAGGATGGTAGTAAATGTATAGTATCAACTAAAATAGAAGTTATGAATATTCATTATGTCCAAAACCCACCTGCAGACGAGTCAAATATGGAAATATCAGGAAGATTTTTTCATGTTAGAAACTTTAAGAATAGAATTAATTCGGGTGATCATGTTCAATATTCATGGCGTACAGGGCATCACGTCCCTCTGAGGTTTATGCTGTAAGTAGAGTAACATTATCAGAGTATTTAATAAAATCATAAATATCAAAGTCACGGCCACCAGGACCGAACCAATTGCTCGGCGCGACGAGTCTCGCGTCTTCATTGATACGCATATAGTATGCCATTAGGGAGAGTGATGAGTTTGCTATTATGAAGTGTTCACATGCCGACATGAGGAAAAAAGTTTTAAGAGGATTTGGCTCATTCATAATCTCTATCATCGGCCCGGCCCAATCACCGACCAATTCTGGTTCTTCACAAAAAATTAAAAACTTTTTTCCAGGAAAAAGTTTCATGGCATTTTCATAATATTCCTTGGAGCAGACTGGATGGATATAAGGGACTAACTTCCCATCACCTCCCCACCTCACGTGTACACACACACTTCCGGGTAATACTTCCGACACTTCGGACTCATTAGAACGCAGAATATCTCTGATCTCAGTGCGGTACTTGTCGAAGTACTTCCATGATTGAAAAAAACCCTGCAAAATTCTAGCATCTGGCGGAATAGGGCTATACCGCGAACTGCTTTCCTTTAGAACACGCGTCTCGCCACTCAGGAATACCGCCTTGAGGAGATCATACCGATCGGGATCATAATGCCAATCTTTCGTCTTTGTACAATCTGCGCGAGTGCCGAGTATTTTTACGTTTTGAAAAAGACGTGAATATTCTCCAAATTTCGGTCTCACTGTATAGACATCTGGATACCATCCTAGTGCGGCCAACTCTTGTCCCTGCTCCTTGGCGTGCGACCACGCAGCCGCATACTGAAACAAAAGGTTTCCGAGACCTCCACAAGGCACAATGACAATCATTTAAAGGTAAATATGTATTAACTTTAAATGGTTCGAATCGTAACAACCATGACCGTCATCCCGGCTCGGGAGCAATTGGTTATAAAGGCCATAATGAGCATCAAGAACGGAACTATCAAGCCTGACGCCATGTACATAAATATTCCCCGGACCTACGTTAGGTTCGAGAAACCTCTCAAACCCTGGCTCAAGCCTGTACTCGTGTCCTTGGGTATGACGGTTCTGGAACTCGACGAGGACCGCGCGTGCTTCAATAAGATTCTCCCGATCCTAGCATTTGAAAAAGACACTGAGACTCTCGTCGTGACTATAGATGATGACATAGAATACAAACCAATGTTCATTGCTGGCCTTTACGAGGCCTACAAAAGTTTCGGGGGCGTCGTGGGTTACTCAGGACTCTTGTATCCAGAGAACTCCAAAGATACATTGAATTATCACCTTTGTCTCGGACACAAGTGCCCGGCCGAAATCATTCAACAGGGCTTCGGTACAATGACAAAGGTCGCCTCCTTTCAGGGATTCCCGCACGTCCCGCCCTTGACCAAAGACATGGACGCTTCTCTGTACCTGAGTGACGACTACGTCATCTCTCGCTTCTACGACTTCAAGGGCCTACCCAAGTATGTCGTGTGTTGGGATAAAATAGGCAGGGTCGGCGACGACTGGTCGAGCTTCTGTACACTCTTGGATGAAGATTATGGCGGGCCAAAGCTCTCGGCCGACCGGAAGAGCCTCGAGGACTATATGCGCGCGGGTGAAATTATAAATAACCTGTGGAAGTGGCCCTATCATTCAAACTGAATAAGGGTGGGTTCTTCTTGCCCGCCCATCTTGGCGTCTTGATAAAATAGAGGTTTTTTAAGGGCATAAATCTGGTACCCTGGCATAGAACGAGCCACGGGCACGTCAAACTCTTGAGGATTTTCCATAGTCGAATAAGCATATTCATAACACTTGAGAACATTCTCTACCCACCTTTTACTAAGTATCAGTACAGCATGAGTGGAGAGCATATTCAGGACCCTAACTATATCGCCAGACACGGGTTCCTTGATAACATATGGGTGAGCACGGTCTCCGTGCATACCCCATATGCTAATACCTAGATAGACCGCGTCGGCGTCTTCGGGTACAGGGACTTCATGCCTAAACCATTGAGTTGTGCTACAGTCATCCTCCATAAATATAAACGGTCTGAACTCGCCTTCTAGACGCGACCGCATGAGCTTTACGAGGCCAGCCGCTGCACTCCTCGTTCCCTCATTATACACTCCTATAAAGGCTCCTCCTCGGAGACCGTTATTTCTTATAAGAGAATCCATATGCTCTTTGCGCTCGGGACGATGCGGTCCGTGCAAATAGACTATATCAATAGTTCTAAGGTCCATTCATAGATGGGATCGTCTAACCCTTATATGAGTTTTGTACCCACGTATACCTTTCATGAACATTTTCAACTGAAAATGGAAGTTGAACTCGTCGCCATCGCGAATAAAATTTGGGAAAAGCTCGGACCCGGGTTCAGTGAACGGGTCTATCACAATGCCTTTGAGGTCGAACTCAGGGTCAGGTGTATCCCGTACGAAACGGAGAGAATCATAACAATCGAGTACGAGGGTCACAATGTGGGAAACCTCCGCGCCGACCTCATAATCGGGGGTAAACTTATAGTCGAGCTAAAGTCCGTGACGAAACTCAGAGAGGAGTTTGAAAATCAGGCCAAGAACTACATGCGTCTGACCGGTATCAAATACGCACTCCTCATCAACTTTCCCCCGGTCAATGGTGAAATAGAGGCGCGTTTTTTCTCGAGTGAAAGTAAGGATGACACACGAATGGTTTCCACGGGAGGAGGAATTCTTGATCAAGTTGGAGAAGCAGTGTAACGCGTACCAAAAGCACTTTATGGCTGAGTTTACCCGTTTTAGTGCGTCGGCCCGCCGCTACAACATTCCGATCCTCGTGATTTCGGCCGTGAACGGTCTCACGGCCGTGGGTCTGAATTCGTTCGTTCAGCAGGAGTACGTGAGCGTCCTCAACGCCGTCCTCTCTGCAGGGACGGGCGTTCTTGGATCTATTCAGTTGTACCTAAAAATCGGGGAAAAACAGACAAAGGCCATGCAGGCCTCTCTGCTCATGAAACGCCTGGCCCTCAAAATCTCGAAAGAAATCAGTATAGATGCGCCTCAACGCCAGACGGACGGAAAAAGTTTTATTCAAGAATGTTTTGCCGAATTCAATGCGGCTCTTGAAAACGGAAATCCTATTGAAGTTCCCTTGGACAATCACGTCACCATAAATGTCGAAGAGAGTGTAATAAAAAAGGGAATGTTTGGAAATTTAGTGAGAGTGACCCCTCCTGGGAGTCCGATGCGAGACTCTTTCGAATCAAGTTCTAGGGGTAGGCCGCTGTGGAGTCTTCTGCGGGATATTATTCCAGGGAGGGAGGTGGCCAGTTAGAAAAATTTACTACTATTAATGAACGCATCCATTAACGTCCAGGGCCTTTTTGGAGGTCGCCCGTTCCCGACGATCAACAGGGGCAACGAAGTAAAGTTTGTCCAAAAAATTTTAAAAAGAAATCACGTTTCCGGGATACCCAACCATTGGCCAAAGATGTATTACGGTCAGGCCCGTGAAAATCTAGCCCTTAACAGGACTTACAGAAATACGAATGCCCACAGCCTTCCGGACGGCGCGTACCTGTACCTGATTGAATTCAACCCTAAGACGAACAGGTACCACAAGAGTTTCGTCAGGGTCCTGAACAGGCTAGAGGCGGGCTCGCGCCACTTTCAACTCCCGACTCTTCAGAAGGACCGAGTCATAGTGGCCGCCGGGGAACTCTCCAAAAAGGGCTCGGTTGTTCAGTTCAATCTGGAGAGCGGCACGTATACGAAAAACTTGATGATAAAGACGAAGAATTATATGGGCGAAGCCAACTATGTAAAACTCGTGAAAAACGCGTTGAGGAACGTGTCGCCCAGTCCCGTGCACGTGAGGAACATACTCGTCCCTCAGATTCCGGGAAATTTGAAAAACTTGATGAAATCGGGGAGCGTGAGTTTCTACTTTGGAGAGCCTTCACTCAAAACAAAAGAAAGAATTCTTAAAGAATTAAAAAAGGCTGGACTGACTACGAACAGTGCAGAAAATCTCGTGCGTCAGCTCGCCCTCAAGAGGCCACGATCTTGAACCTCTTGGCGTCACGCCTGTTTCTATTGTTTTCGTTCTTGGCCTTGACGTAATTTCTGAGTTTTTTGTAATTTTCAGGTGTAACTTCTGACTTTGCATTTTTCAAAAACTTTTTACGAGCGACCGCGGTTTTCAGGGTGTTTATGGCCGCCTTGCCCAGATTCAGCTTTTGAGGGCTCGGGCTTTTCTTTTGAGGGCTCGGGCTCTTTTTTGTGGCTATAAATTTTCGCACGGTGTTCCGGTTATTCTTAGTCAGTTGTTTCCAGTAGTTTTCAAGTTGTTGCTCCATGACCTTCCTGCGAGCCGTCCTAGGACTATTGATCAAAGGGGTAGGTTTAGGCACGCTAGGGCTCTTCTTTTTCGTTTTCAGGGCGTTACGAACCTCCATCAATTTTTTGCGATTTTGTAGACTGAATTGTTTCCAGAGTTTTGAATAGGCTCTCGTCCTGCCGGCCGTCGTTTTTTCCGACTCTATGAGTTTCTTTGCATTGTTAAAACTGGTGTTCACGACGGGACTTTTCATAAAATTTAAATACGCATTTCTGTTAACCTTGTATCCGGCTTTCGTAAGGTCCAGTAACATTTTGTCTACATTGCTCTTTGATATTCCGTTTTTCTTCAAACTATTAAAATATTTTTTGTTCAGGAGTGCGACCGGGCTATTCGGGCCTTTGTTATGCATTTTATGTTTCAGAGCGGCTATCTCGGCCGGTTTGAGACCCATTCGTGCAATCATCGCATTGTTGCGTAGTAGGGCTTTGATATTAGCAATTTCAGGCGTCTTAACCTTTTTGATCCTGAGACGACACGAGAGGTGAATGTTCGCTACATATGCTTTTCTACTGAAAATTGCATAATTGTATTCCATATAGTCTATTTGGCCATCTCTGAAAAAGCTGTAGTGCTCTGCTACGTCTTTATCTACGACCGCTTTTAGGTCATTTGGATTCCACCATTTGCACGGGAAATGTCGTTCTTGATTAGAGTCGAACAGATACCCGTCTTTTCCGCACATATACCCCGTAATAGCATGGGCCTTGTGAAGAGTTGCATTGGTTGCCTTTCTATTTGCTATAGTTATCGAACAACACATCAATGAATACGTATTCGGTCTAAACGACGGAATGCTGGGAAAATTAAAACGTCCGGATTTTTTATACACTACAAAAGGAGGCTGTTTTCTCTTATCTTCGGCGGAAAGTTCTACGTCGACGTACAAAGTTAGGAAATTTGTAATTCCCAGGTGTTTCAAGACTTTTAAAAGTTCTTCCTGGGGGTGAGCCCCAATCCCCCCCATGTGTTTTTTTGCTAATGTCCCGGCCAGACTAACACCCTCTAGTATTCTTGCCGATCTCTCCGACTTGAGAGACATAGAACGCGGCCCCGTCTTGAAACACAGGTATTGATCCAAAAATTTATAAAAATAAATTCTTTTTGTTTTTATGATGTCACCTCGAAGAGGACAAGGGGCATCTATACTGTCGTCAAAGTACGCCTTTTCACTGTCGGACAGGCCTTTGTAAAACTTTTCCATCGAGGCAAAAAGTATCTTTTGGCCGGCGCTCGAAAGAAGGAATCCATTTATTATGCTGAAGAACCAACACGTCCCCCTGGACTGCCTGGCTCCTTCGATTCCACATGTCATTTACTAGGTACATTCAAAATTTTCTCCGATTTTAGGAACCGAGCATTTTGTGAAACGATTCGATATTTTTTCAAAACACTCGTTCGCATGATTACGCAGGTTCGTGAATGATTCAAGGGCCGTATCACAACTTTTCGTTTCTAAAAGATTCCGGAATATATCCACTGTGACAGTCTGGTACATGTCTAGTACTTGTCGTATGGCCTCCTTCTTTTCTCGAGCCTTTTCTCTTTGCTGCAACTTCTGTTTGAAAATTTCTTCCGTAAAATCTTTGAGCATAAATTTGACGCGCAGATCACGATTGCCTCCGACTCGGTCTTCGGCTATGTATCGACCCTGCACGATCCATTGTACGTGCGTGTAAATCCGGTGGATGTTCCAGAGAATCTTTTGGGTCGTGGTTCTATTTTCATGCGAGCGCCCGCCGGGCCAACCGCCCAAGAGTTCTCGGAATCTCTCGATGCTCGGAAGTCCGCCGCATGGCTCGTCGCCAGGTTCCCTGGGAAGGGTTCCAGATTGACGCATCCAGTCGTAGTAATGAGGGTTGTGAACCCTGTGAGTCTCAACCTGTCCGGTGTTCCACGAAAAGGCGGTATGACATTGAGTACACCACATCTGGTCACAGCCGTTGATCTTGAAAATAAGAGAGGCGCACTTTGGACAATTGCGCGAATCCTTGGCCAGAAGAAGCGCGGTCGCTACACTGGCCGGATCGCACGCGTGAGGAGCGTCTCGTTCGGTACCTTTCACCTCGTGACACTCGGGACAGGCCCACATGTCGCAAATCCCGCACTTCCATGAAGTGCTCAAGAATCCGTTACAGCCGTTAGCCGGGCAGGCGCGGACAAACTGTCTCTTGATCGAAGAAGCACGTTGTCCGTTATTAAACCATAAACTACGAGCGTAATCGTGATGCAGAATTTCGCACTCGAGACCCCTAATGATCTTCAGTTTTTCGAGACGCTCCCTGCTTTTTTCAATTGCTGATTCTATAGTAAAAATGTCGGTATCATGCCGGATAGAATCCAGTTCCTTTCTGACTTTTGCAATTTCTTTGTGAACTTCTGCAGTTTTCTGGGTACATTGCCGAATCTTGAGTTCGACCTCGACATAGGGCTGGGTCTCGGGCATGAGGCTCCTCTCACGCTCAAAGAGAAGTTCTTCTCTTCTCGCCTTGAGAGTTTTGTTTAAAAATTTATTTGAAAAATTTTCATGAAGAGTCTCTCGAGACCATCCCTTTTTACAATTCATACAGTGAGGATCCGATGAATGACCCAATATATAGGTCTCGGCACAGGATGCACACTGTTTGTATGGACACCATGGACAATTTACCCGGACTCTGGATGACTTGTTAAATTTTTCGGTGCACACATCGCAATTCATTATTACTTAGATTACAATAGGTTCTTTTCTTTAGATATTTTCTATTCCCGCGGGCGTCTTTTTATTCACGGCCTTTACAATCTTTTTGGGTTTTATCTTCCCTCCGGGCCATCTCTTATCAATGTCCTTTGTCAGGTCTGCGTCATGTTCCCGGTACCACTTTCTTCTAGCAAGAACCTTCTGAACCTGTTCCTTCGTGTATCCTATTTTAAACAGTTCTGGAATAGGTATGATTGCTCCATATTTTCTAGAAGTTTCTTCAAAGAGTCTAGCGTCTAACATTTGTGGAATTTTTATAGAAGGAGAGGCCTCGGGCCTAGGTGGATGATTTTTGTGCCAATTTTCACAACGTGTTGTATAAGCCTCTCTGAGTTCTGGACGCATGTGCGAGACTACGTAAGGCCAGTCGTAAGGGGGGTTCCACATATTTCATTACAAACGATTCGTCTCTTTACTACTCATCGTCATAGTCAGACATCATGACTTCAAACTCTTCCTCTTCGTCTTCTTCAAGGCCGGTTCCGTGAGAGTCGCACAGATCGCAATCTGGAATCTTTGTGGAACTGGGCTCATGTGTATGGACCGGCACTAACTTGACCGGCTTGGGCTCCTTGACCTTTGGCTCCTTGGGATCCTTTGGCGGTTTTGGTTCTGCGTTCTGCTGAGCCAGGTGGCGCTTGCAGTAACACTCACCCTTCAGTGCTGCAAAACTACACGGGCCCTTCTTGGCCGTCTGAGCCTGACACTTGTTTGCTCCCTCGACTGACACCTTGGCCTTCCGAACCTTGGGAACCTTGATAGCATCCTCGGCTGACGTCATGTACTTGGCCTCTAGTTCAGAGAACGGAATCTTGTAGTCGTCGGAAATCTTCTGAAGAAAGACCCGGTCGCGCTCGCGAACAAGGGCGTCACACGCTAGAGCAAAGCTTGAAGCCGCCATTTCAATTTTTTTGACTTCAGGAGTGCTGACAATCTGGGGCTTGTGCACGGGACTCGTTTTTTCCATGTAAGCCTTGAGATCGTCGTCGGCAAGCTGAGTGAAGTAGCTCTTGGCGGCCATCTTTGTTTTTTTTTATTTTAAAAGTCTTCTGACACTTGGCCCTTGGTCACGGAACACACTTAAAAAAGGGACCGTCTTGTAAAGCAAGATGACGATATTCAATGAAGACTGCGTTCAAGGAATGAAAAAAATAGAGACGGATTCTGTACAGATTGTACTGGCAGATCCACCCTATAACATAGGGAAAAATTTTGGTAACGATTCTGACCGCCAGACTATGTCGGCCTATTTAAAATGGACGAAAGAGTGGGTAGACGAAGCCTTGCGCATCTTGACGCCAGACGGAACTCTCTACATTTACGGATTTCCTGAAATATTGGCGCATATTCAAGTGCAGTGTATAAAAGATCAGACGAGGGTACGATGGCTCGTATGGCACTACACTAACAAAACGGTACCCAGTTCTAAATTCTGGCAGAGAAGCCATGAGTCCATACTGTGCGTATGGAAAAGCGGAGTCCGCCCGCACTTCAACCTGGACGACGTACGGGAGCCTTACACCGAAACTTTCCTAAATAATGCCGCCGGAAAAAAACGCGTGGCGACCCCTGGCCGGTTTTCGTCAGGAAATGCGGAAACTACGTACAAAGCTAACGAAAAAGGGGCCATGCCCAGAGACGTGCTAAAGATACCTGCTCTCGCTGGAGGCGCTGGAAAGAAAGAACGCGTCGACCATCCTACGCAAAAACCTATGGAAATATGCATTAGACTTCTGAAGGCCGCTAAAAAAGACAACGCCCGCGTAGTGATTCCTTTCGCGGGGTCGGGGAGCGAGTGCGTCGCGGCACGAGACTTGGGACTAGAATGGACGGGGTTTGAGATTAATCCAGAATATATTAAACTTATTGAACAGAGATTGCACGTAGAAGATCATCCCTTGAGTGAATAGGGGTCAAATAAGAAAGTCCACTATTTTTAAAAAACCACCAACCTTGTGTCCCTTGACGCTGTAATATTTTTTTATCACGCATCTCCCCCATTAAAACTTCTTTTCCGACACCCCATAGTTCCCATGTTCCATTCGTACACAGCATAGCAACTAGCAGATACTGATAATCGTGCTCCGGCTGCAGATGCTGCCATTTGCAGTCATTTTTACCATTCTCACCTTTCCAAATTCTGGCACACTTAATTTCAATTTTAATGTCATTAAGTGTTGCATCGTGTTGAGGTGATGATCGTTGACCGAGATCAAGAATCTCTCTTAGTATGTGCTCACTCCTGGTCCCGAATGCCTTTGATTCCATTTCGACAAGCTTCATTACCTCAGGCGGGGCGTTCATGCGCCTGTAATATTCAATCTGACTTTCATTGCATGCTTTTTTGAACGACGCCGTCTCCTTCCAATGGGCGAGTGATAACATTTACGTTTGTTATATCCTAGCTGCCACGCTGCCACTGTACACATAACTTATTTTTTTAAGAATTCGGTCGACTGACCTAGAACGGGCCTCTGCACCGGGCAGATGCCTTGTTCGTATCTTGGCGAGGAGGGCTCGCGCCTTGAGAGTCGCGGGTACAATATTTCTGTAGTCTTTCGGGTGTCTGGCTATGACCCGTGACATCTGGTCCACGCGGGCTACATTCTTCTGCCCCTTTTCAATCTTTTTACCAGTCAAGGGATTTCTTTGTCTGACTACCCCCTTGTGAATAAATGACCCAGAAAGGATTGCCAAAGTGTCTATGAACTGATATCTCAATTGCTGGATCGGGATTCCAGTCTCGCTCGAAAATCTCTTGCTCAGCCACTTTCTAGAAGATCCCGGATAAAGAGCCAGCGCTGCATCTGCCAAATCTATGACATTTCTTCCTATTACAATTTGCCAGTTGTGAACGAGGTACGTTCGTCTTTGCGTGGCCGGAACCTGTAGTCGAGGGTTTAAAGTTCCCTGGCCGAGCCTGTTCATTCTGAACGTAGCCCTGGCTCCATTGTAATTTTTGTTTATGAACGAAACAAACCCCGATACATGCTCGAGCATGATCTTTCGCATTGATTCTGTTTTTCGCTTTAGTTCCCCGAGCGTCTTGATAGGTTCTGACACGGCGAAACTCAGGTCAAAATCGGTAGTCCCCCGGATGAGTTTTGGAATTTTCCGCCTTAGACATCTTAACAAAAGATTTACGGCTTGTCCTCCAGTGCAAAAAATTACAAATTCTTTCGTAGGTCTCGTGAGTTTCTTGTGTCGCTTACAGTATTCTACAAAAAGTCTAGAAATTGTTTGTGGAAAAAGAAGAACCCTTTTCGAGGCGACCGGAAGTCTGTCATGGGCTCGCTCAATCTTTTGGTACGCATTCGTCAGCATAATTTCAGAATTGAAAAAGCCTTCATGGAAGACTGACCTTTTACCGGCAGCGTAATAGCCGTCGTATCCATGCTTGATGAGAAACTCGGTCGAGAAGAACATATCTAAGATCCTGTTCAGGTCTGTCCACGAAGCTCTCTGGCCGGGCTGACCCTTTCGTACAGTCTTTGGCAAATTAGCTTTTCCTACGTGCTTTTTAAGTTCGTGAAGTTGAGCAGACAGGGTGGTGTTCGTGCCAAATGCGAGTTGGAGGCGTCTCTTGGTCCTGACATCGAGGTCGGGCCCTCTCAGCAGCGTGCGTATGTTTTCGTGAGTCATGTTGAAAAGACGCAGGGTCTTTTTGACACGATAGCTGCAGACTTTTCCGTACTGCCGAGCCTGCTCCGGACGATCTGTCAGGTAAAAAGCACGCAGGTCTTTGAGGACCACGTCACAACTCACGGGAAGACCCTTGTAGAGGATAGTTCCTGAAGGGACTATCGTTTCGGAGAACGACATCTACTCTATTTAGAGATTAAAAGTACGGTTTGTACATGAAGGTCATAGTCAGCCTCACGAGCACGCCTCCGCGGTTTCAGCATCTTGGACACATCCTCAAGAGTCTCTGTGAACAGACATGTCACGAGGTCTGGCTCAATGTTCCCCGCAAGTACAACCGCTGGCCCGACTGGGACGGAGACATTCCTGGGTTTCTTTATGAAATGGGACCAAAAATTGTTATAAACAGAGATTGTGAAGATCTGGGCCCAGGGACAAAGTACCTAGGTTCGGCCCCTAATCTCCAACCCGATGATCTTATAATCATAGTTGATGATGATACATTGTATGATCAGTTCCTCGTCAAGAACCTCCTCAAGTGGTACATGACCGACGCCAAGAGCGCATGGGGGCTCTCGGGCTTCACATTTGATAACTATTTCAGGGGCTACTTTCCTAGACAGCACGGAGTTGCTCTTGATATGATCGAAGGATATGGGGGGATCATTGTCAGGGCGGACTGGATACAAAAACTCAGTGCCGAATTCTTAGAGTTACTCGAAGAGGCTCGGTTTGCAGATGATGTGGTCCTGTCCAACCTTCTCGAAAAGCAGGGGGTCATGCGACGAAGCGTGTTTTGCGAAGAGTGCCATGTGGGCCAGGTGCAACAGTTGAGCCAAGGGTTCCAGAGTGACGCGCTACACAATCAGACTCAGGGTGGTCATACGCAAAATTATTTTAATGTTTTGAAAAGTCTTGAACTTAAGGACAAGTCATACTTTTCGTATAAATGCTCATAGACACTTTCATGTTTTATAACGAGCTGGATATTCTCGAGCTTAGGTTCACGTTGCTTGACGAGTATGTGGACCGGTTCGTGCTGGTCGAGTCGGAACTGAATCACGTGGGGACCCCGAAGGAGCTCTTTTTTCAGAGTAATAAGAAGCGTTTCGAAAAGTGGATGCCGAAGATTGAGCACGTGATTGTGACGGCCGAGGAGTCTCCCAAGGACGAGAATCCGTGGTGTCGGGAGAAGCACCAGCGCGAGTGTATCCTTAGGGGACTTGATGCAGTCCCGCCCACTGCCATTGTCATGGTCAGCGATGTGGACGAGATCCCGGATATGACAAAGGTTCCTTATGAGAAACTGCCTCATATCGTCACCTCTGTCCATATGTTGATGTTTGAGTACTCGCTCAAGTTTCTGTTTACTGGCGAGGCCTGGTTCGGCACGGTCATTACGAATTTTGAAATCTTCAATCGAGTGGGGCCGAATTATCTTCGGGACAATCGCTGGAAGTTTCCGTATATCACAGAGGCTGGATGGCACCTGAGCAGCTTTGGGACGCCTATGCACGTCTGGAACAAGATGCAGACGTATGCGCACGGCAAGGATGCGCATCACGCAACGCAGACCCCTGAACTCTTTGCAGAGTGGATCGCGTCGGGCACGCACACGGACGGCAAGACTCAGCTGATACCTAGACCCGACTGGGTTCCTCTACCAGGTTCCAATGAAGTACTTAAAAGATTGAACTTAATTTAGTGTATGACTCTCGAAATAGTCACGAGTCACTGGAAGGAGGATCTCACATGGCCAGTAAACCTCATAGACAAAGAGGGGGCCGACCCAAGTACGTCATGCCGAATAAGGGTCAAGAGACTTCCGTGTACATAAAATTACGATAACTTGCCTGATCACGTCGCGTTCATCCATGGACACGAAAATGCGTATCATCAGTGCCATGACCGCCCTCTCATCGAGGTGATTAGAGGAGCTCAAAGAGAGATTCACGATTTTATTTCTTTGAATAATTTTTTCAGACTATATCCTTTTTTGGATGAGAGTGAAGAATACATGAAGATAGAAACTTACTGGAGGCTCCTCGGGTTCAAAGAAGAAGACAAGCCCGTCAGGGACACAATGCTCCAAGTTCCTATAGGTGCACAGTTTATAGTATCGCGTGAAGCGATACGGAGATACCCAAAAACCGAATGGTCTCGTTGGTATAACATGATAATGAACGAATCGGCACGAACTTCAAAATGTATGACCTCCACTGGTCTTTACGTTACATTCGTAATTCACGCAGACGGCCGCTCCAAGAGCCAGCAGAATTCCGACCCACTGAATCCAGTGAGTAAATTTTTCCCCGAAAACAAAATATGCGACGATAGCTCCCCCTATGACGATCATAGCCTCCCACATGACACAGGTCCACATCATACTCTTGGATGAAAAACTTCGAATGAGAAAGAAAATTACGCTCGTGTATGCCAAGAGCCCCATGGTCAGATGCCACCTGTCCTTGTTTTCCGAGAACCACTTGAGATGCGTGTTCCCGAACAACTCTGACAAAGTCATTAGAAGAACATTAAGAACTGTCATCTACTCCTGACGAGCATAAAAAAATAAGCAGAGTAATAGAGAATGAAGGCTGCTTTCGTAACGGGTGTGACTGGCCAGGACGGTTCATACATTTCAGAATTTTTACTTCATAAAGGGTATACCGTGTATGGTCTATGCAGGTACTGCTCCGAAAAGAAAAAAGGACGTTTGGAAGGTGTCATCACTGACCAGGAATTTCATCTTCTCGAGGGAGACCTCACTGATACGGCCAGGTTAACAACCATAATAAATTCACTCGAGCAGTATGATTCTATAGAAATTTATAATCTGGGGGCGCAGTCACACGTAAAGGTTTCCTTCGATCAGCCAGAGTATACCGCGAATGTGGACGCCCTTGGGACTCTCCGTCTGCTAGAGGCTATTCGCACGTGTGGATTTTCACACAAGATTCGTTTTTATCAGGCCGGAACTTCTGAAATGTTCGGAGCGAGCCCACCCCCCCAAACAGAAACTACTCCGTTTTATCCTAGAAGCCCGTACGGAGTAGCCAAGATGTACGCGTATTGGATCGTCAGGAATTACCGAGAGTCGTATGGCCTTTTTGCATGTACCGGAATTCTTTTCAATCACGAGTCCGAGCGTCGCGGTGAAGAGTTTGTGACCAGAAAGGTTACTCTCGGTCTGGCCGAATATATAAAGTCTGGGCAGGTTCTGGAGCTCGGAAATCTGGATGCGAGGAGGGACTGGGGGCACGCGAGCGACTATGTAGAGGCTATGTGGATGATGCTCCAAAGGGATTACCCGGACGACTTTGTCGTGGGCTCTGGTGAGACTCACTCCATTAGAGAATTTATCGAAGAAGCGGCACGTGTCGCGGGCCTAGATCTGCACTGGAAGGGATCTGATCTCGGTGAGGAGGCGGTCACACCCGACGGAAACGTCGTCATCCGGATAAATCCGGAGTTTTACAGGCCGGCCGAAGTCGACAACCTCCAGGCTCTTCCGCACAGGGCCCGGCTCGTTCTCGGCTGGACCCAGAAAATTTCATTCTCCGAACTCGTGAAAAGAATGATGGAGAGTGACCTAAAGCTAGCAGGTCTGACTTCTTCATGCGGTGGCTCTTCATAGGTCCTAGACTTTTGGCCGGGATAGGCCAAGTTACTAAGAGATATTCAGAACTAACCGGGGGTGAATTTGTGGAGGCGGGTATGATACCAAGTGGTCAGGACTATGATATGGGGTTTGCCTTTGTACTTCCGTTCGAGGACCAACTCAATCTCATAGACCAGTACAAGGTTTTCTGTAAAAAGATGATTTTCATGACAATTTGCGAGACCGAAACGGTCAATCCGGCATATGGCCTTCTCGTAGACCGTTACAAGACTCTCTACGTTGCTTCTGAATTTTGTCAAAAAGTTTTTAAAAAACAATTTCCTCAAGGAGACTGGAGGATACTTCACTTGCACGCTCCGGAACCCCCACGGGTTCTTATCCCTTCCGACTCTCCTTACACCTTCTACACCATAGGGAATGTGAACGATCCTCGAAAGAATATAGGGGCCCTCGTCAAGGCCCTGGACCAGTGCCCGGGAGCACGTCTGCTCATAAAGGCGACGTGCCTCCAAGATGTCAAGATTGATCACCCTATGATAACTGTCATAAACGGCCTGATATCCGATGAGCAGATGGAGAATATCCACAAGCACGGGCATTGTTACGTCAACTGCTCCCACTCAGAGGGTGTCGGTATGGGGGCAGTAGAGGCTGCTCAGAGAGGACGGCCCGTTATCATCACGGACTATGGAGGTCTCCAAGAGTACGTGAAGACGCCGTTCGTCGTTGGATGTGATCTCGGCCCCATCGGTTTTGACGACTTTTTGTTTACGAAGGACCTCTTATGGGGGTACCCGCGGTTCGATGAACTCGTACAACACATGAGGCACTGTTACGACAATCGCATAACCAAGTGGGACCATCCTCACACGCTCGGGCTCATGGATTCGGTCAAGGACGAACTGTCAGGGGCCATCCAGTAGTCGGCCAAAAATATAACCAGGGCCAGTACAATAGAAGAGTTTAGCAGAAATCCATCCTGAGTATTCAGGTACAACAGAGTGTCGTCTATGATCCCCACCCCTGTTGGCTTCGTGATAATCTTGGTCACGACGCGAACTAGGACAAAGTTTATAAAGAGGGCCGCGGCTATAAAGTTCCAGGGACCTTCCATGTAATATTTACATTTTTTAAATATGGGAAGAAACTAAATGTTTGACCTTAAACGTCTGGCCCAGCGGATAAAACTTCACAAGATTGAAGGAACGGTCGTACATCATTGTGCCATACTCGTGAAGATTCTGGGAACCGGAAGAATAGTTCACGGATACGCAATAACTCCCGGTGAGGTCTGCGAACACTATTGGGTCCGTGTAGAGCCCGAGGGCCTGGATCTGGACATTGGCTGGGAGGTGGCCTGTATGCACTCTCCGGAACTAGCGGGCATGCAGATCGTGCTGGCCGAAGACTTTCCAGAGGGCCTGAAAGACAAGGACGGAAAGGAGCCCGAAATACTCCGTCAGGACCAGAACAGAGATCTGCTCGAACTCTGGCAGACCGATCCCAAGACTTTTTGGAACGAAGCCCCGAAAAGCGTGAGGACATTCAGGTGAATTTTATGAGACCGACGAGAGCACGAGGAAGACTTTTCTTCACTTGCCCGAAAAACATTTCAAAAATTGGGTTTGAATTCTGAATCTCTATGCGGTCCAGAAGAGCCTCTTCGTCCGAACGAAGGGTATACAACAGATTTACGAGCTGAGAAGTGGTCTGTGCATTGAGAGCCGTCAGACTGACTCCCTTTAGGTTCAGAATCATAATTTCCCTGAGCTTATTTTGTCTTACATAGTCTTCGACCTGCTCGACGATAGGTTTGAGTCCCCTAGCAAACTCTTCCGCTTCTTCAGGGTTTTTAGGCTGTTTTTTGAGGTATTCGTTGCCTAGAATCTCCACGTACAAGTGTTGTCCTTCCGGATAGAAGCGAAAGATCTCAGACATTATTAGTATTATCAGTGACCTTTTTAACAGAACTTTTTCGCAGAGACTAGCAGGATGTTCCACCTTTTTAAAATTTTGGGAGTAGCATATGCGTCCGCTCTGACATTCGTCGCGGCGTGGCTATTCTCAACATTGTTGGATCGCATAACCCCTAAAAGAAATCCGTCTCACGGAAAACTGCGCGTCTTTCTGGAAATTTGCGTACAATTTGGTCTGATCGGAGTCATAGGATTTATGAGCCGAGGTCTTATAAAGAAGATTCCGTTTCCTTTGGATGGAGCCGCAGGCTATATACATTCCAGACTGAACGAGCTTCGCACGTTGCCGCTCTTTGTGTTTATCTTCATGTTCTTCCAGGGGAAGACGCAGGAGAAGATGAAGTTCCTGAGTGCCTGAAGCATTCCCATAGACGTGACGTCCTCTTACTAATCTGTGAAAACTCGTCGATAGTGTAGTCATCTCCCATTGACCGATTACACTTGGCGCAGATTGGCCGCAGATTGTCTATGTTCAGGGTCCCTCCCTTGCTCTCCGGGACGTTATGCCCGGTCTCAAAGTCAAACACTGTTATAACGTTCTCGCACCAAGTGACGAGACACTTGTGCTCAAACTTTCGGCCTATCCAGGTTCTCCAGACTTGCTCGCGAAGTGCTTTAGGTATAGTCGCCTTCTTCATCTTGAGCCTTAAATAACAGTTTTTTTAAGCCTACATCGTGTAAATTCTCTTTATCGAGGCCACTCGGGATCGGCACGCTGGACAGTTCCCGGATCTTAGGGACGAACGATTCCAGCACGTGTCGCAAATGACGTGACCACATGGGTCGATGAACAAGTCGACCAGATTGTCGGTGCACACGAAGCACGTAAACTTTGCATACTTTTCTGGCATTGTATTTATGAGAATCGTCTGCATCTCGTTCACTTCCCCTTGTAATTCTCGGCACTTACGAGTCAGGTCTGTGATGCCCTCATCGTGCTCATAATTGTCCAGAATATTTTCTATGAGAGTCTTCAAGTCCTGATTAGAACATCCATTCAGAGAAGTTTTTATAATTCTCAAATCTTTTTTCTTGTCATCCAACTTGGCCAAATTGTCGGTCAGCTCTCTTCTTTTTTTCACATAGTCCAATTTGAATTCTCCTAGAACATTTTCAAACTTTTTCCATTTTTCAGGAAGTTCCACGGGAAGAGGCACCAGAGGCGGTTCCGGTTCTTGCAGTACACTCTCTATCAATGCGGCAGCATCTATATAAGCAAAATTCATAGTGTACAGAATAAAAATATCCTTAACTATTAATGAATTCAGGACTTTCGTACAAGACATTCAGTCTGGATAAGGTTCTCGTATTTTCGGCCGCACTTCTTCTCATGATTTCGGCCCTTCAGGATTTCCTGGATCCGGCCAGGCGCACAGTCCCGACCGTAGTCATACAGGCGGTGGTTCGTCTCATTCTCAGTCTCTTTATATTTTACTTTTTCGCGACTGTTCTGAGACAGTCCTGAATTATTTTATGAGTAAAGAGTAATGGCACTCTCGGCCGACGTATTCATGGGTATACTAATAAGTCTATTGTTCTTTGCTTTAGGCGTGGCCACGACCGCAGTGGCCAACAAAGGAAAACAGGTTCCTTCGTTTAGCAGGGATGCCAACGGAGAGCCAGTCACAGGACAGGTTACACTGAGGGACTATCCAAACATAGTTTTTGGTTCTATTTTTATAGTCCTGTCGGTCGTTATATTTGCGATGGCAGTTCGAGCAGCCATGGCATAGACAAAAAAATTAATAGAACGGTAGAGTAATGGACGACCCTCAACAATTTGCGAGAGAGGCTGGTCCACAGCTCATAACTTTTCTAAAAGTTATTTTTATATTTTCTTTTATAGTTTTGTCCTTGACGGATCGCGACATCACGTGGTTTAAACGACAACCGGGAAAAACTATAGGAGAGGCGATGTTGGCAGGGTTTTGTTCGGCCGCATCTTTTACATTTTTAGGACACATGAGAGGCTATCAGGGTCTCGTAAAACTTTTTTTAATTTCTTTTTTTGTGTTCATGGCTCTTCAATTTTTGTTTGAACTTTCAGGGTTTAACGAATTGAAGGAGACGGCAGACACTGGTGCTAAAAAATTTGCCAGTGTAGTAAAGACGTTCGGTGCTAAAAAATGGATATGGGCCCTGGTGGTCATGGTGGCCACGGTCGTTCTAAGTTTTGCGATCGTCGCAAATGATGCGCCGACAATGCCATGGTCGCGTTTCGCACTAGAGGGATTCATATTAGGTCTCGGGTCGGCAGTGCCTTCGATAATGGTGACTGTCGACCGGGGAGGTTCTGCAAAGCAGGTGGTTGAAAATTTTGGCGCAATGATGATTCTTTTCGGAGCCGTGGCCCACCCTTTCTTACAGTATTCGGGGGTCTACTCTGAAGTTTTCAGCTAGTCCCTTTAAACGCGATGGAAGGGTGCAGGCGCCAGTCAATCCCCGGAACAGGCGGATCGATTGGAATAGCACGGCGGGCCCCTGGCGCCCACGCATAAAGGTCGGGAGGATCCATCGCGACGTAGGGGCTAGTGGTCTTGTAGAGCAGCAAGAGCGCTAACACTACCAAGAGAATCAGCAGTGGCGTCATCTTTATTTTTACGAATATTTTTATAGGCCCTCAAGAACCTCGAATTTAATTGCTGAACGCAAGGCCGCCCATTCCGCTCTGGATACGCAGAATATTGTAGTTCACAGCGAAAAGCTTCTGTTGTGGGGGAGCTGCGCCCATGCACGACTTGATAGAGACCGACACTTGTGCGTTATCGATGCGCGAGAAGTTGCACGTTCCGGTCGGCTGGTGTTCCTCGGGCTGAAGAGCAAACGAGTACACGTATATACCAGGGTAGGGAGTTCCGGAATGGTACACGAATGGCTGGTACTGGTTGAAGTACTTTCCGAGTTGCTCCTTGAAACGATCCTGACCGTTGAGGATAATCTTAAACTGGTTGAGCGGGCCGACCTCGTACTGGTAAGGAACGCTTGGCACGCCTTCCTCGATCCAGTTATAGGTGTTTCCGGTAATTGTGACGCCTTCCGGAGTCTTCTGAGCTCCGCCGGTACCATTGAAATAAAGATGGGGCATTCCGGACAGGTGCGCCAGAACGTAATTGTTAGAATTGACGAACGCGCTGGTGTTGCACGTGACCTGGACGTTCTGGGTGCTCGTGCAAAAGTTCCACAGAGAATTCAGACTGGCCGTAGAATTTCCGTAGTTGGAGTTCACGTAGCACCAGACAAACTCCTTCACGGGGTGGTTGAATGACAGGCGAATCAGTTGAGCGCTGTCGTTTGCGGTCTGGATGGCATCGCCGCCGGTGTGCTGGACCTGCTCGATGAGGTACTCGTGTCCCTTCTGGGCGAAACGGCGACGTTCCTCGGTATCCAGGTATACATAGTTGGCCCAGACCTGGAAGTCGGTCGTGCTGAAGTAAGAACCATAATAAGCACTCAGGTCAAAGTCTAGACGGACCTCGTGGTACTGGAGGGCAATGAGTGGCAGGTACAGTCCCGGGTTGCGATTGAAGAAGAAGAGCAGTGGGAGGTACACGCGGCCCTGGTTACCGTTCGACGCACCAGCTCCTACATTAGCCGGCGACACTGCGCAGGAAGTCATCTTGCCCCATGCATACTTGTCTGACTCTCCGAGGAAAACCTCAGAGTACAGACGCCACCAGGCCTGGTAATGTTTGTCGATCCGCTGGCCACCGATGGTCATCTCGATATCGGCCAGGGCACGCTCGGCGATCCAGCACGTGTCGAAGACAATGTTGTTAGATGTTGTAGCTGAGACTGATGGAAGCAGGCTCACGTACATGTTGCCGACCAGGTCGCCATTGCGAGCAATAGTGACAGACACGCGGCCAGAGTTAGACGGAGTACCGTTGACAGTCTGCTGGATGTTCTCCATGGCAAAGTTGGTGTGGCGCTTGTAGACCGCCTGGAAAAAGGTCACCTTGGGCTGACCCGTGAGATAGACGTCCTGAGCGCCGTAAGCAACCAGTTGCATAAGTCCTCCAGCCATTTTACAATACCCCGAGAAAAAAATTCGGGACGCCCCGCGCGTCAGCCCTGGTGAATGAAATTCTCTGGCACTATTAAATGTCCCAGCGCCCAGTAAAGAAGCCTCCCCCCCCTGAAGAGGAAGAGGAACTTGACGAGTTTGATGAGGAGGACGAGTTTGGCGAGACTGATCTCATGGACGCCCTGGGGTCCTGGTTCACGACCGAAGACGGAGACACGGTAGCGAGTGCTCTCGTGGGCATGAAGACAGCCATGGAAATGCAGAACAAAATTTTAATCAAAATTTTGAGTGCCCTGAAGCCTGCTTCTGTCAAGACGACTCTTGAAGAGGACGTCCCTGCTTAAAAATATCTTGACCTTTCTTACAAATGGAGAGCGTACACATAATCGATCGTACAACTCCTGAAAAAAATCACGAAATCAGAATGGAACTTCATCATTCTGATGTAATGAATATGAACGCCGAGGATCTAAATAATTTCGTGACAGACCTCGAGGATCATATGTGCCTAAACGCCAAGGGAGATGCTTATATACCTTGGCAGAATGGTTTCCGTGTTTTCGGTTACGAAGATGGCAATATCAAAAACGTAAATTTGGACACTTTGGCCGAGCAACGTCGCAGGTTCGTTTCTATATGCTCTGACATGTATCACCACGCGGGCCAGATCAAGATACGAGAAGACCCCAGCAAGGATCTGACCGGAAACGAATTCACGATGGGACAGAGAATCACGCGTCTCATAGAGACGGTCGATGACACATACGAAATGATTTTCAGGTATGTCAGGACATACGAGCGCATAAACCATCCCACGTATGTCCCCATCAAGGGCGACATGGAATCTGAGATTTTCCGTTGCCAAACGATGGATAACGGCGATTCCGACAAGGATACGACGAGCGCCTTTCAAAAGTTTCTCCTGTATCTTCTGGACCAGACGTACAAGCTGAAGATGCGCCGGTACGGTGACTATTGCTGTAAGCAAATTGCGACAGAGGACGGCCACCTCACGAAAGCCTGGAAACCTGTCCTCGAAATCAAAGAGTTTGTCTATCTGTACTCTCAAAAGGAGGAAAAGTACGACATGTGGAAGAACATGACTAGTCGGGGGAGCATAGTGACGGACACTATCAGACACTTGACGAACTGCAGAGACCTCCAGTTCCCGCCTATCAAAAAGAACCGAAATGTATGGTCGTTCAAGAATGGAATTTTTGTCGGAAAATTTCTAACAGAGAATGAAAAATACGATACTCGGTTTTACCCGTACACGTCCGAAGAGTTTAAGCATCTAGACCCGACCATCGTATCATCAAAGTACTTTGACCAGGAATTTGATCCCGGTATGGTCAGTGTCCCTGACTGGTACGACGTGCCTACGCCCCATATGCAGTCGGTCATGGACTATCAGGAATTTTCAGAGGATGTATGCAGGTGGCTCTACGTCTTTTGCGGTCGTTTGTGCTTCCCGGTCAACGAGATGGACTCGTGGCAGGTGATTCCCTTTCTCAAGGGAATAGCAAGATCAGGTAAATCCACAATCATTACAAAAATTTGTAAAAAGTTTTACGAGGGCCAGGACGTTCGCACGCTTTCAAACAATATTGAGAAAAAGTTTGGTCTCGAGAGCATTCACAAAAGTTTCATGTTTATAAGTCCAGAAATTAAGGGGGACATGGCCCTGGAACAGTCTGAATTCCAGTCGCTTGTGTCGGGCGAGGACATGAGCATAGCCAGAAAGAATCAGACGGCCGTCAGTCTTACGTGGACCGTCCCTGGAATCTTGGCCGGCAACGAGGTTCCTCACTGGAAAGATAACTCGGGGTCCGTGCTGCGTCGCCTGATGACCTGGAACTTTGGTAGACAGGTTACCGAGGCCGATCCTCATCTCGACGACAAACTCGATGCCGAACTGTCGGCCATCCTGTGCAAGTGCGTCAGGGCCTACCTCGAATACTCACAAAAATACTCGGATCAGGACATTTGGAACGTTGTCCCCAGGTATTTCATGGAGATACAGACGCAAGTGGCCATGGTGACCAACACGCTCCAGCACTTTTTGGCGAGTGAAAAAGTCACGTATGGGATGCAGCTGTTCTGCCCCCAGAAACAGTTTACGGCAATATTCAATCAGCATTGCTCTGAAAACAACCTGGGCAAGACTCAGTTCAATCCAGACTTTTACGCGGGTCCTTTCAGCGCGTACAAATTGGAGGTCCGGACCGAGACTAGGACATGGAGAGATCAAGTTCTGACTAGGCCATTCATCTTCGGATGTGACCTTACTCAAGATTTAAATGCCATCATGTAGTAATGCAGACTGCGAGAGCCGAAGGAATAATCAGGCGAGCTCTCCTCGCCAAGAGACCCAGAAAGTCAGAATTTGTAAATAAATTTGAGAGTTACGATTACGCCCTTACGAAACCGACGGTGACGTCCACGGTCCTGACTGTAAATTTTCCATTCAAAGATTTGTCAGTAGAAAAGTTACCTCCGGGTGTTAAAGAAATCTCTGGGTACCACGCGACTGGTAAACTGCCCATAGTGCGTAAAATCACGAACCGAACTATAGGCTTGAATAAAATTTCGAGCGTGAGGAGATGGGCATTTCAGATAGACTTTAAGAGTCCTTCGTCGACGGCCTACGTGAGCCATCACGACACCGGGTCTCTCCAGATAGTCACGACGGGTCCCCATGAAAGAGTCTTGCGTTTTCTGCACAAGTACATATATCCCGGAATCTGGGACTCTCCAGTGACTATAAACAAGATTGATACGAAAATGAATCTGAACAGGACTATCACACTCGAGAATTTGTCAAAAGAAATTGTTGAAAAGATTCCATTTTCCAAGTGTACAGCCGTCTACAATCCGGAAATTTTTTCGGGACTTCAATTGAAATGGAAAACCTCTCCCGTGTTGAGCATGAAGATATTCACGAATGGCACTATCTTGACGATAGGTCTCAAAAAGTTTGAGGATGTCGGGCTATCTGCAAGAATTTTTGAAGATTTTTTTAAAAAATACAAGGTGGACCACAGAAAAGTTTTCAAATACGATAGGGAAGGTGGGTACACGTCTGCGGCCAAAGTGCCGGTACCTGCCCGTAAGAATCTAAATGCCAAAAAGATTCGTATGCTGAATGCGCGCAACCCGCTCGCGAGAAATTACACAGATACGAGGAACGGATTTTATGTCCGACCGGGTCCCAATGGAAAACCCCGGTTTTATCCAGTGGTCGGAAACACGAGCCTCATAAAGAAAAAGACTATCAGGGCATACTCTGATGCAGGAATCCAGGTTCCACAAACTGTCCGAAATCTTTTGGGAATTTCTGAAAATAACACGGTGGCTCCAAAGGCGGAGATCCGCCGAGCCCCATCTTTCAGCGCAGTCAAGAACGGATATTACGTTAAGCCGGGTCGAGGAGGTGCTCCTTATTTTTACAAGATGCCAAAAGGCATAGCCGGGGCTAGAAAGACGGTCTTGGAGGCGTATCAAAAGGCAGGTGTCAAGATTCCGACCAACGTGAGGACAAAATTCAAGATTAACAAAAGCCCCGACGCTCAGCCGCTCAAAATGACACACTACGTAAATACGAATTCTGGAGGGGTCCTCAGGATCAACGGAAAACAATATAGCCGGTACACCCGTGAAGAACTTTTGAGAGTCGCCCGAAATCTCAACATAGCTGAAGTTTCCGATAAAATGAAAATGGAAAATATAGCCGGGCACATACGGTCCACTGTTAAAAACTTTTTTAACAAGCCTGACCTTGTCGTAAACGGCCAACCAGTTCTCTTCTTGCCGAACGGGCGAGTGAAGAGGGGTGACAGACCGCGACAATGGGCGACCCTTCCTTCGGCCGAACAGAATGCTCTGGCGCGAGCTTTCCTTCCGGAAGCAAATTATACCGTATGGCTCGGCATGACGGCAAAAAACAGGTACACTACACTTCTTGCCCACAAGACCATGTCACGCACCGAGAACGTAGACAGTGCAAAGGCGAGTTCTCCGGCCGTGTCGACGCCTAATCTCAATATAGAAATGACCCTCTTGGCCCAGGGGGCACTAGGCAATAACGCACAGAACAAAAACGTCACAAATCTCGAAAAAATATTATTGGCCCTGCCAAAGGGAACACGAGGAAAAGTCCTAAAGCCTACAATCGACAAGGCTATCAAAAATTTCAAAAACAATATTCTTAGGAGAAACCAACTCGCCGAAGTAAAATCAAAGTACGTACCAAAGGTCCCGAACTGGCTCCCGGCAAACAAAGTCAAGGCCTACAAAAACTTTTTGCTGAACGTGGCGACCAAACCAAACAACAAGGGCAAGTTTCCTACAAAGAAGGTTATCCAGGCGCACATGAAGACGTGGCTCCGTGGTCACGTCAATCAGACTGCCCGTGCGGCCTACACGGCCGAAAACATACTCACCGGAGCACCCGTTCATGTCCCGGCATATATCCCTCCTACTATACGTACTCCTAACGTAAATAGCCCGGGCCTCAAGCGTCTGGGAGCCCCGCGGGCACCACGAGCCGCCCCTAAACCGAGAAACAAGACGGATCCAAGGGAGAACAAGGCGTATGCCCTCCCGCGAAACAGGGAATCTGTCGAAAACTTGGCGGCGGCTATATATAATCTAGGGCTAGGATTGGGACAATCTAATAAATACTCGTGGAAGTTTCTAAAAAGCAAGGGTCTCAATAACAAATTCAAGAATGTCTGGCTAAGAAACGTAGCTTCTCCGGTAAACTTCAACTCGCTCAAGACGGCCAAGGCCAGGAACAATTATATAAAAGCTCGGAAAAATACTCTCGATAAAAATGCCCTGAAAGAACTAAGGGCCAGAAAGGCAGTTCTCGATCAGGCGAATCGCGATAGACGAGCCGCTAAAGGCAATCGAGCAAATTGAAAACTTTGTATAAAATTGCAAAAAGATTGTCACGATCCCCGATTTGACCGGGATTGACAATTTCCAGTTCTACGTGCCAGGTGGAATCTTCGTCCGAATCCTTGTCGTCGGGATCTCCCTGTATCATCGTCATGTCTATCGATAGATTCTTTCGGACAAATGACCACCTCTTTTTTGATTTAGTACTTGTCATTTCTTCTTCAGGATCTTGAACGTACGGTTTTTCCCGGGCAACCCCCAGACGCACGTCAAAGGGTTTGTCGGCCAGAGCAAAATCGCACGTCTGCAGGCGGGTCTTGATAATCGCAACCGAATCATCGTTAGATTCATCTACGGTGATTCGTTTGTCATTATTGCCGTAATAGACTGTATAGGTCCCCTTGCTTTTTGATTCCCAGCCCTCGTACCTTTCCAGAGCCTTTAAAAGTTTCATAAAAGTTTCTTCTCCTACATTCGTGTCAAACTTTGACTGAGTTTTTCGGCCTAGCCTGACCTCAATCTCAACGTCGGGCTCTTGGGCCCATTTCCGAATAATGGGATTCCATGCATCGTGAAGGCGACGTGCGGTTTCCATTTTAAAGTTTAAACGTTCGTTTCTTTTATGAAAGGATTGCCGAATTTAGGTTCTACGTGCTACTTCAATACGGCAGTTCAGTGTCTGGCCCACGTCCCCTTTCTCACGAACACGTTACTGAGAAAACCTTATGAAGGTGAATGTGCCTTGACTCGAGCGTTTTGCAGGCTGGTCGATGATCTTTGGAATGATTCTGGCAATCCAGATCCCAGGGACTTGCTTCTTGCTTTCAGAACTCGTTTTCCTTCTTTTGATCCGGGGCAACACGACGCACAGGAAGCATTTCTGTGCCTAGTGGATGTTCTGGAAAATTCCATGGGAAAAGAATTTATAAAAAAGATTTTCAATGGAAGAGACAGTCAGGTGACCGAATGGCCCGAAGGATCTTCCAAAATTTCTTCAGAATTTGTGACGATCGTATTCTCCTTGAGCGAACCTCGCGAAGTTACTCTAGAGGGACTCATGAAAGAGAGGGGAAAACCTGTCCGGATAGCAGGGTACAAGAGTGATGACGGAAATGAGCACGACGAGGCGTTCGTGACGACGCGCGTAGAAGAGTGGCCCCAGGTTGCAACGTTCACGTTTGCGTGTTACTCGGGGCACAAACCCATCATACTTCTCCCGGACGAATACGAGGGTCGACAGTTGTTCGCGGTCGTACTTCACATGGGTGGCCCAGGTGGAGGCCACTATGCTTTGGCGGTCCGATACAATAACGAGTGGTTCATAAAGGACGACGGCTCGGTGACTAAAATAGACGGACCGCCTAGAAGGGGACCTTACTACATGGCGCTTTACAGATTACAAAACTCTTCAAACTGAATATTCTCGCGCAGGTTGACAATCGTCCTAAAGTATGTCCGCCGATTATTTGCATGATTCTTGTCTGTTCTGATTTTCTCCACGAACCATCCCATATTTCCGTAGCCGCACTCGACTATCGTCCCGTCCTTAAGGTTAGGATTCGGGTACAACTCACCTTCTTTGTAAAGGCGCCCCTTTTCTTGAACGTTCAAGTGAGACCCATTTGAAATCTGAAAATCAATAGTTATTCTGGAACGAGGTTTCCACTTGAAAAGAGTTTCATGAGTTCCCATTCTCACGGGCTCGCTGACCGGGGTGAACACCAGGCCATCCGTTTCCCATGGCAGAGATTTCAGGTCCGGGAGGGGTCCGGGGAAAAGAGACATATTTTTGACTTTTAACTCGAAAGGATCTTTTGTCGAGCGTATCACATTTTTTAGGAGAGATCTGGCCGCGTCAAGTCTCCGATCCAGAGACTCTCGCCGAACGTCTTTACCCTTTACGCAGATCGCATCGTAAATAAGAAAGATCGGTCGCTGGTCCGTGCATTGTACGAGTTCGCCGTCAAGGACAGTCCCTCGTGGGATCATCGTCGAAAATGGGACTATGTTAAATGCCCTGTTTACCAAACATGTATAACGTTTCCCATCGACTTCAAGGCTCAGCAGGAGGTGTCTCACTCCGTCAGTTTTTTCACATACGTAATACTGCCTTTTTTTAAACTCGCCAAAGTGCCGTCTCTCTATCGAGACTGGCTGCGGACCCGGGAATCTTTCCCTGTCAGGGGATTCCCAGGTCTGTTGTATGAAATTTTTAATTTCAATTTCCATATTTTTAAAAGGGATCTAATCTCTAAGGCTCGAGCCTGACTCCAGCAGTTTCAAGTATATTACCGATACACTCGTGAACAAAATGACAAATTACGGTCGCTGAAGTCAGCGCACCAATCTTGATTCCCTGGTTAGCAAGGACACGGAACATACTTTCGTCAGGAGGGAGTTTTACAGGGACTTTTCCACCTCTGATTTTTTTATCGACCGGTCTAGAATCCATGGCCCATACACGAGCCTCGGTCTCTCGCACCTCGTAAAGAGATTCTCCTAGTTTTTGACCTACACTCGTATCAAACTCGAGTCCGCGCTGGTTCGCGGCCTCCAGACTTCCCTCGCGGGTCTTGCGCGAAAACATTTCCCAGTTTACACCTTCCTTGACAGACGGAAAAACGAGAACCTGGACACCCTTTTCAAACGGGAGGATCGTTTTCGGAATGGAACCCTCGTCCAGGTTCGTTCCGTACTCGAACCAAATAATACGTTCCCCGGTTTTTATGAGCTTGGGCAGATTTGACTTGTCCGAGACAAAAGAAATGTCTAGATGAATTCCCCTAACCATGCAATTCATGTGAATATTCATCACTGCGTGAAGGGTTGTAGCGCTTATAGCCTTGTTCTTTGTGACCATGCACACATGGACGACCGACATTTAAAGTTTATGGAGTATTCGTTTTAAGCCGTTCATCAAGCGTCCCATGAAATCGTATATTTCCCACGTGTCCGAGGGTCGTCGTCACGTCCGCGAAAATTTGGCCGCCCATCTGCTGCCACCGCCGACAAAAGGCGTAGTCCTCTGACAGGTAGCGGCGGCTCACGGGATCTATCATGCAGTCGAAACAGGCGTGGTATTCATCCAGATCTCGGTTCTGATGATCATTCACGCATTGTAGTTCAGGGTACTTGACCTCCATCTTCGCGAATACGTCACGCTTGATGCACATGAATCCGGTCGGCCCGTCGAGAACTTCTACGAACCCGTTACGGACCGGACTGTTTGCATACTTGAAATTCATGACTAGGCTCGACCCCATCTTGCCCGGATCCTTGACTTCTCCGGCTTTGACACCGGACTCGACCTGGTCCCACATGATGCACTTTTTCGGGTAGCACGCGACGGCGATATCGTGGCCCGACTCTATGAGACGGATGACAGACTCGGGATCAAAGTGAATGTCGGCATCTATGAACAGGAAATGAGTAGCCTGGGTCTTTTGCATGAAACGAGCAACGGCCAAGTTTCGGGCCCTGTGAACGAGTGATTCATTTTCGGTCGTGTCGAGCATCATCTGAATACCTTTGGACGCACACAAACGCTGAAGGCGCAGGAGAGACTCTGCATAGGCCGCGAGACAAATTCCACCGTAACATGGAGTGCTGACGAATAGTAACACAGACATTTATTCATTATGTTCCCAAATGTTTAAGCACTAAAGTTTCTAGTTTTGTAATAGTTGGCACGCTTACTTCACAAATGCCCGCAAGTTCTTGTTTCGTCACGCCCCACTTTTCCTTCAGACTCATGAACATGATGGTCGCCGCCACGGCCCGCGGGGTACGACCTTGAAGAGCAGCGCAGTCTTCGAGTGCCTTGCATTCTGCTACGATTTTACATTTGATACGCCTTCTATCAACTTCTGGAACCGACTTGACGAGATTGAAAAAACGGGGTATCAGGTCAGCCGGCGTCGTCACTGTAACCTCCTGATCTGGATTTTGTTCTAAAAATGTCTCGGACGTTCTGGCCATGTCCCTGGCCGGGATGTCAAATGCACTTGCAATTTCCTGCGTAGTACGCGCCAGACCAAACTCTTTGCAGGCCTGAAAAACACAGTTGGCTTTTACCCCGGCCCTCACGGCACCTCGGGTCAAAACTTCTTCACTAAAGTGTTTGTATTTAATTTTCGCAGAGTACATAATCTTATCAGGAAGATGCAGAATATCCTTCCCGACGCGATCCATTTCGGCGTAGGCATGAAAGAGACTGCGATCCCTGTGATTCATCGACAAGTGAAAGTTTATCCGGGCCAGGCGTTTGTTTGCGTACGTTCCTGTCGACTTTACTGTCATGATAGAACCAGTATTCCAGCCTTGACTAAAGTGGTCGAGGTTCGTGGGGGCGCCTACACGGGACGGATCTGAAGTCACGCCGTTATCATCCATGCCCCCCCTCCACTCAGGTTCATCCGAAACATATATCCCATCTGAAACTCCACACTCCGTACAGGTTGGCATGTTATCATCGTTTAGGATCTTTGTACCCCCGCATGTACATTCGTAAATGTCGAGCGTCTTCAGGCTTTCTACTTCAGGACGAGGGCGTAAAATTTCAAAATCTGCCCAGATACGGTCAAGATCCATTTTGTTTTAATTTTTAATCGGGCGCGTTAGGTCCTTGGACAAAAAACCTGTTTTCTTAGTAATGGACTACCTCCTTACCGCATTCGTTTTGGCTCTCATCTGTCTGGCAGCGTGGCTCTTTTACAAGAGGTGGACTGGTCGCTTCAGACCAGAGGAGACCGTGATAGAAGAGGATACGTTCGTTGAAGAACCCGAAAAAATTCCAGAGACGTCAATAAAAGAGGATTAACTTTTTTATCTGCAGAAAATAGATGTGGGCCGAAATACATGACCCATGGAACTACGAGCGACGACCACTTGTTCCTAAAAAAATACAATCAGAGCCGGACTTACCCCCTCCTTTTCAATATGGAGAATTTATGAAAATGTTTGGGAGACGTGAGGGATACATAAGTTTAAAGGGTACTTTCAAAAAGGCCGGAAAGGGCATTGAAAAGGCGGGAAAAGATCTAAAAAAAGGATTCGAGAGTACCGGAAAAGCATTCGCGGCTAGTTCAAAGGCTCTCGCAGCGTGCAAGCCCAAAGATGTAAAATGTATAGGTAAAAATCTGGGAAATGCGATAAAAAATGGGGTCGAACTCGGCTTCCCTGTAAGCACGGCGATAGCGGCCGAGGTCGGAGGTGGTAACGTAGATGCGGGGTACAAAAAAATTGGAAAAGAGTTGTACTCTGTCAGCGGCATCGAGGGAATAGTAAAGGACGTACAGGCCATAAAGGCCTGCAAAGGGAACGCGGCGTGCATCGCCAAAAACCTCGGAGAGTTGCTGATGGCAGTGGCAGCTTTGGCTTCCAACGCAATCCCTGGAGTGGGAGCGGCGGCCGACGCTGCCCAGGTAGCCCGGACTTCTGCCATGGTTGCCGAAAAGGCGGTCATAATGGCGCAGGACGCTCGGAAAATTGCCAAAACGGCTCAGGAAATAAAACACGCCGAACAACTCGAAAAGGCGGCACGTGAGGCCAAGGTGGCTAGCAATATCGCAAAAGACTCTAAAGATGTAGAAAAACAAAAAAATGCGATGGAGAAGATCAAAGATCTTAATGATAAAATGAAAGATGTTCAGCAAAATGCACAGACTGTCGCCGATAATATTCCACCCAGTGGTCCATCGGGCAAAGAAATTGCGGCAGGGGTGGCGGGCGGTGCACTTC
>Ga0208386_1000038_pt1 | contig 43214 bp, 55 predicted proteins | sample CryBogCBH16Oct07_FD_185510 | JGI IMG/M metagenome (GOLD analysis project Ga0208386, IMG submission 185510) | Freshwater microbial communities from Crystal Bog, Wisconsin, USA - CBH16Oct07 (SPAdes) | ecosystem: Environmental > Aquatic > Freshwater > Lake | place: Crystal Bog, Wisconsin, USA...
TATTTGGCACACAAACGGCATTCTTGACCTCTATTGGCGTTACGGTGTCTTGCAACGAACAAAATTGACGAGGATCTCCTGAATATCGAACAGGGTATATCACAATGCTTGTGCTTTACCTTGTTCCCGATGATCCGGCGACAAAGGAGATGTATATGAAGCAGGCTGAGGCGTATATGGCGAAGCCTCGTGGTGAGCGCGATGCCGGTTTTGACCTATTCTCTGTGGCGGCTTCCGTGCCTGGTATGGCTCCAACTGCAGTTGGCGGAAGTTCGAGTGAAGGTGCCGCTGTCAAGATTGGTCAAACCTGCCGTGCTGCCTTGTACGATCCTATGCTTGGTCGGTTCCGTGCCTACTGGATGCTTCCCCGCTCCTCCATTTCCAAGACGCCGCTTCGCATGGCAAACTCCGTCGGTTTGATTGATGCCGGCTACCGTGGTCCCCTGCTTGCCATGGTCTACTCTACAGGTCGTGATGTTGCGGTTGCATTTGGTGATCGCTACTTTCAAATCGCTGGACCTGAACTACAGCCATTTGAACAGATTGAAATCGTAGATGAGATTCCTGGCGGGGCAACTATTCGCGGCGATGGTGGCTTCGGTAGCACGGGTAAGACCGGTGTGGCTGCCGATATTGCTGCTGGTGAATTCAACGGCGGTATTGATTACATTCGCTAATCCGGTCTAAACATTTTTTAAGTTGGATTTATAAATGGTCCAAAGAATACCTACAGAATTAGCAAATGCGTTAAGAGAACTGGCTCGTCAAAATCCTTACGCCGAATCTGGTTATCTATGGAGAAATCCATTCAATCCTCGTGCGACGGGGCGCCGTTGGACACCACGGACTCTAGAATTCTTCCAGCGGTGGCAACAATACGAGCGAGATAATCTGGCTGAACTGGCGGCTCAGACTAATACTTATTCACCTGAAGCACCGGTCCCTTTGTCGCCCCTCCCGTCGTCAACATAGGCAAGCCCGCATCGCCCGCCTGCTCCGCCAACTCCTTCTGACGCTCGTACTCTGCCGATCGTACCCAATGATCCCGTGACCCAATCTTAAAATCAGGATGCGGCTGCGCCTTGTACCAGAACACACAATCCTCAATCTTATTCGTATGCGCACCGTTGTGAATCACTAAACACTCGTAGTCCTCGGTACACTGGTCCATAATCTGGCAAAACAGCTCAAAGGTAGGAAAAATACCAGCAAACTGCTCGTAAATACGACGACGGGCTGAGACCTGATTCTCTCTTAGAATAAACACGTAATCCACCTGTCCTCGTAGAACCGGCGGAATACCCATCACATACTGAATGGCAAGAATGTAGAGGAGTCCATAATGTCTTCCGTTCATAAATAGCGAACGAATCCACTTATCATTCACCCACTTATTATCGTATAAGCAATCGTCCATGATGATAAACGCCTTACGATCCAGTGCCGACGAACCGCGCGCCTCCGTTTCCTTACGAATCTGCTTTGTAATCTGCTCCTGGCGCTTGAGTACATTTGATACAGTCTGCGGATTCACCTCATCGTGAATAAACAAACTAGGAACCATGGAACCGTAGAAAGCGTTCGCACCCTCAGTGCCCGAGAAGACTGTACCAATAGGAAACTTCTGCTTGTACCACATAAGATCCTTAATGAGCCAAGACTTGCCTGTACCACGGCGTCCAATAAATAACACAACGCCGTCGTCGGGAATCATATTCATATTGAATTTGGCAAGACGAAGATTCATAGTTGGGCGGTTGGAGGCGGGCTCACCCATTGTCGGCAACATCGCCGTTAATCCCATACCAGGTCGTCCTGGAGCGCTCATTCTGTGTTGATACCTAATTCCTCCATTTTTGTTTTACCGCGTATCCTCATTTTATATGCGGAAAGTCGGTTGAATTAGACCCGGACTGAAATTTAGAAATGCCTCCTAACCGAAATCGCGGACGTGGGGGTCATGGTCGTGGCGGTGTTGCTCGTGGTGGTGTTGCTCGTGGCGGAGCTCGTGGCGGAGCTCGTGGCGGAGCTCGTGGCGGCGGTGCTAACGGGCGTAGTGGAGGTAATGCCGGCAAGGGCGGTGCAGCGGCAGGTCGTGTTGCCAAACCGGCTGTAACAGAATTACCGGAAACTCTTTTACTGTCTGGATCTCCAACAATATTCCCGTCGTTGATTCGGGATGCGCTAACCGAATTTAAAAAGCCACAGCCATACTTCTCAGCGCTTGAGAAACTACAACCGACACTAGAATCGTCACAACTTGTGCCAGGTTCATGGTGGTTTGGTATTTCGGGCGAATTGCTTGCGGGTATTGACCGCCGCTCCGAATCTAGTTTTGAAGCGACACTAAAACTCAAAGATGATAGTTCGCGTGATATATTTATTAAGCGTATTCATCTACTAGACCCTTTGGCAGCGATGGAAGGGGAATATGTGCTACCAGAGGATGGTGCTCTACCTGCACCCAGTGAACTATGGCGTAATGCACTTGAGAAACTAAATCATCCGCTCAATGAAGCGTATGTAGATGCGCTTTTTGCGTTGTATGCCTCAAAACTTGTTGAGGGGGATATCTCGCCACATTGGTGCCGCTGCTACGGTACTTTCACTGCGCGTGTTGATAAATATGTATACAATATTTCGGAAGAGTACGATTCATTGCGTCGTAAGTCTTGGTGGAAGCCCAACCAGCGTGCCGGTATCTTCAAATATTATGAAGAAGAGAATGATACAAAGACATCGTTGGTAGAGACACTTTTTACACAGCCAGGCGAGGCGCTTTCACTTGACGATTTTACGGCGGTAGATGAAGTTATTATGGGCGGAGTTGCGAATGAGATCGTCCAAGAAGTGGAGCCAATAAATGTTGGCGATGATACTGTACAACTCACAAATCCTCGGCTAAGACTCAAACGCATTTTGAACGAAGGCAGTGCCAGCATCAGCGACGATGATAGCGGCAGTGAAGATGAAACCGAGGAGCTGGTAGAGTTTACAAATTTTCCTGTTCAAGTTTCCCTACTTGAAAAGGCGGACGGTACGATGGATACTCTTCTAGACGAGGAGGACGATGACGATGCTACAATGGTTGAGACAAAGGATGCGCGTTGGTCCGCATGGCTCTTCCAGGTTATTGCCGGTTTAATTACCGCCCAGCACTACTTTGGTTTCGTACACAACGATTTACATACCAATAATATCATGTGGAACGGTACAGGCATCACGCATATCTATTATCGTGTAGTGAAGGGCAAAGAATCGTGGTATATGAAGGTGCCAACCTACGGTCGTCTCATGAAGATTATTGATTTTGGTCGTGCATCATTCACGCTGCCAAACTGCGGCTTTTTCATATCCGACGCATTTTTTCCTGGCAACGATGCGGCAACCCAATACAACTGCGATCCGTTCTATGATGAAGCGGAAGGCAAAAAGGTAGAGCCAAATACCTCTTTTGATTTATGCCGTCTAGCAGTATCACTACTGGAATCTCTTTTCCCTGAACGACCTGCAAATGTAACACCTGTGCGTATTATGAGCCGCGAGGGCTCAAAACTCTACCCCGAAACTGTGAGTCCCGTCTACAATATATTATGGGAGTGGCTAACCGACGATGAAGGTAAGAATGTTTTACGTAAACCATCTGGCGAGGAGCGTTATCCTGACTTTGATTTGTACAGAGCTTTGGCGGCAGATGTTCATAATGCGATGCCCAAGACGCAAGTAGAGAAGGCGCTTTTTGCTCCCTTCCGTTGCACAGCAAAAGATGTACCAGCCGATACGAAAGTTTACGAATTGATTTTAGCCGCCTAATAACAGAGGATGAGCCGTTATTGGAAGCACAAGATGTACGCCGTCGCTATGGTCTTGCTCGTGATTGGCGGTATCAATTGGGGTATCAAGAGCTTCCTTGGAAAGGATGCTGTGACTTATTTTACAGGTAAGAATGTCGTTGTCGCAAACTTGATTTTTGCCGCTGTAGGCGTTGCTGCCCTAGTGATTGGTCTCCACCGCGACTCCTATCTACCGTTTCTTGGACAGACAGTCATTCCCTGCTCCGTCCTAACACCCCAGACTCCCGAGAACGCAGATATTGAGGTAGAGGTATTGGCAAGCCCCGGCACAAAAATCCTATATTGGGCAGCGGAGCCTTCGAACAAAGATTTGAAAGATTTGAACGACTGGAAGCACGCCTACCTAGCATATCGTAATGCCGGCGTGGCAGTCTCCGATAAGACAGGTGTAGCAAAGCTCAAGGTTCGTAAGCCGCAGCCGTATAGTGTTCCCCATATAGGCAAACTGAGCCCGCATGTACACTACCGCAAGTGTGACGAAGAAAATCTGCTCAGCCGTGTCTACACGGTTGACCTCAACAGCAAGGAGTTCTTTGAGAACTATGTCGGTATGCAGGAGTCTCTAGAGCCTGTCATTGAGAAGTCGGAGTTTAACTATGTAAAGCCTGCGCAGGCTTTGGAGGAGGCAAACACCGTCACCCTCAAGACGCTCAGCCGATCATTGATGCCCCAGGGCGGTGCTCCCGATGAGGGCAGACTCACTACCGGCACCCCGATTGATAACGCATTTACAGCAGTAAATTCGCCGCTTGTTGGCGCCACGCTAGATGCAGCATTCAGCGGCAAGGGAATCTAGACCGTCGGTTTATTATATTTAAAAAAACAACTTGTTTTATTAAATATACAAATGTCCGTCGTTCCCAATAAGGCTCCAACTGTTTATATTGCGTGGCAGGCTTCTAGTGGAACCTTACCGTCAAGTAGTTATCCTTTGTCGCGATCCTCTGCCAGCAATGATGGAACGGTCATCGCGTTTGCAGCCTGCCTTACAGGTACTGGAGGTGGAATCTACTATTCAACAAATAGCGGACTAAGCTTTGTAAAAACATCAACAAACGCAAACGGCGTCGCATCGAGCGGACCGAACGATTATCCAATGAATAGTGTAACAGTTTCAGGGGACGGAACCACTATTTTTGCGATCTCGGCAAACAACGGAATCTATAAATATATCATTGGTAGTGGCTGGGTTACTACATTACCATCCACTGTAAGTGGTGGTGCCGCATTGAATTTAGCAAGCACACATTCTCCTACTACAGATGCTGGATGGACATCTTTAGCATGCGATAACACTGGAACAAATATATTTGTATGTTCAACAAGTACGGGCTTAGGTACAGTATGGTACACGCAAAATGGTGGAAGTACCTGGACAACCTCTGGATCAGGTATTAATTTTACAGATATTTGCTGTAATTCAAATGGAAAATTTATATTTGCAGTTGCGTCTCCTGGCAGTTCCGCTCCAAATATTTATTATTCTGGTAATGCTGGTGCTAGTTTTAGCTCAACGACAACTGCTGGTTTTACTTTGAATGAACTTACATCCGTCGGTTGTAGCACGGATGGAACCGTTGTAATATGTGCGGGAAAAAACATATATACATCAACGAATGGTACTGCTGGCACACCAACATTTACCATTAATTCATTCTCAAATACTGCGACGTCAGGTTGGACTCATGCAGTTGTAAGCCAAGATGATCTAAAATTATATGTAACCGCCGATAATGCCGCGGGTACATATTCAGGCGGACTCTATTATTCGCTTGACCAGGGAGCCACATGGAGATACAATGTTCCAGGTGGAACTCCCCTTGGAGTCACTGTAACTTCAGGACGTAGTATTACATTGGGACCGAATGGATATCCTGTTACACTCTTATCAACCGCTCAGTATTCTCCTTCAGTTCAGGCATTCTGGTATAGTACAGTCACAGTTCTCTGCTTCAAGGAGGGCACAAAGATTCTCTGCTTTGTTGACGGCAAGGAACAGTATGTACAGATTCAGGATATGAAAGCAGGTACCCTTGTGAAGACATCGCTTGATGGATACAAGAAGGTGGATATGATTGGTTCCTCCAAGATATATAATCCTTCGCACACAATTCGCGGCAAGGACCGTCTGTACAAGTGTACCAAGGAGAACTATCCTGAAGTATTTGAGGATCTTGTAATCACCGGTTGCCACTCCATTCTCGTTGATGACATTACAGAGGAGCAGCGTAAGGATATCACTGAACTTGCCGGTCGTATCTTTGTGACGGACAATAAGTACCGTCTCATGGCGTGCCTAGACGAACGCGCCAAGCCTTACACCGAAGAGGGTTTACAGACAGTTTGGCATTTTGCCCTCGAAAATGACAATTACTATTACAACTACGGTGTGTATGCAAATGGACTGCTGGTAGAGACCACCAGTAAGCGCATGATGAAGGAGTTGTCTGGTATGGAACTCGTATAACATTTCAGTATATGCTCATAGCATATTATGAAAGTATAATGGTATGGATTTATAGATCCGTGGGGACATTACGGTTGCCACCGCGGCTGGCAATGAAGTCACGCTGCTGAGCCGTTGTGCAGACGCAGCCGCTGCTGCAAGTGTAGCTGGAAGGGCAGCACTCGGGCTTGCACTGGTTATTCTTAAACATGAAGAGATTGTCGGGACCGAGCTTAACATCGGGACCCAGCAATGGCTCATTGGGTGCCGGACCGCGCCAGTTAGATAGACCATTCGCCGGCTTCTTCACAACATTATCATATGTGCCGATCGCCTGGTAGTTATCACCCGTGGGTGCCGCATTGTCCAGCATGTAATCAACGAAACCCTCCGCACGAATAGGGTAATTCGTGAATCCGTTGATCATTAGCAGATTTGCCAACAGAAGGAGACCCAACATGGTGAGCGCGAATACGATTCTGGGAGACATTTGCTTTAGTTATAGATTAGATTTTCTCCGTTGCTGTCGTTAATGTTTCCAAAACCCAGTCATATGTCTTATGAATCTCTGAACTTCCAACATCAGTAAAGTCACGAACTTCGATAAACTGTCCGCCTTCAATCACGGTAAATGTGCCTGAATCCGTAAAGAGTTGGAACCACTCTTCGTTGTCAAGTTTGCGGGCACATAATGTATGCTGCTGTAACCATGTATCGGCGACCTTCGTCCAAGTGCCGGATGACATATACGACTGCTCACTTAATGGAACCGCATTAAGAACCTCGTTCGGGGCGAGCCGTACAATACCGCGTACTGTTGTCTGTTTACCATCGGCACCAATCACTTTACATCCGGGAACAATTTCGCGAATTTCCATAGGACCTAATGGTGTCATTACATGAGTTTTCCCCGTAAAACCGGCTTCCGATGTAAGCGAATCTAAGCTCGGCTCTAAGTAAATCTGCTGTGGGTTCAGTAGCGTAAATACGCGTTTATTCCACTCCGCTAAATCCTCTAGATTGTTGTCTAACTCCTCCCAGTCCGCAAATATGGTCGTACCGTTGCTGGAGTGTACAGGAATACGGCGATTACTGGTAATTAGACAATAGACCTTACGGGTTTGTTGGGGGAGTTTGTGTGCCTGGGGATGATCCTTGACAAACTGCGGTGTATTATTTGTGTATACAATATGCGAGCCTGATACATTCACACCGTATAGTTCGTACATATCATCTGTATCTTGCTCAAATGCAAAAACACCGGTCACTTGTGCGCCGTCAGCAAGTTGGTCTCCAAGTTTAACGCGTTCTATTGTTATTGTATTTCCGTCGGCTGCATCTACAAGTGTTCCTTCCTCAAAACAGAAGATACCCGCCATGCCGGTCACCTTGTCGCCTTGACCTGCGTTCTCAATCATTTGAACTGCCAATACAATCAATACAATCACTGGAATAAAGATGAAGGGTAACCAAATGAAAATTGCAGCAATGATGACAAGAATCGTTAGAATAATATTCACAACAAGATCAAATACGCTAAATGTCGTTTGTAATGCGGCAAGTCCTGACATAATTCCTGCAACCGAAATTGCAAATGTTTTGCCTATCGCAGAATGAAGTTTCATAAATGTTGCTCTTAGGGCAGTTAAGGTACCTTGAAAGCGATTCATAAATACGGCGGTCATGCTGTTGAATCGGCTCCACATCACTTTCAAGAGTCCGCGCACATTAAACAGTCCATTTACTGTATCATCAATTGTATCTGTAAGCATTTTGAAGATAGCCATAATCGGTTGCATAAACATCTTCATCGTTTCGTCGGCAAAGGTTAAAAGAACATTCATGAAATTATCTATAGCAAATTGAATCCGGGACCGTGAATCACCATCAGGCTTGTATAGTGGAGCCAAGAAGAATACGAAAAGTGGATTTTTATTATACTCTTCCCAATGTGCTAAGACATCTTTTTGATTCACTTTTGCAAAGTAGTAAAGAACTCCGAAGAGCAGCACACAGGTCAATCCTATGAACGCCAACATCCTTGTAGTGGGTGAATGAATTATACAATTTCTAAGACCGAAATATAGATGGCGCCCACTCGCAAACATCGCGGTTTTATCCGCCGTGCGGCATATACACGCAAACTCAAGAGCGGTAAGCGTGTACACGTTCCTTCGGCATTGATTAAGAATCGTGGTCTTCCTGGTAAGGGATATAAAGGACCCAACGGTCGTCCCGGTATAGGTCCTCTACGCGAGGGCGACCTATCACAGTTTGGTTACACAAATGTACTAAAACTCTCTAGCCCTCGCCGCCACGCCGCATTGCGTAAGGCGGTCGCCAAATACGGCTCCCTCACAGTTCGTCGTAAACTCCAGGCGGTTGCTACCTACACAAAGCGGACTTCGCCTGCCGCTAGCAAGACATTTAAGAATGATATTGCTTGGATTAAAAGTAAGTTAGATTAAATCTATTATAAATCTACCGACTTGGTAGAATGGGTGGATTTTTTTCCGTAAGTAGTTGGAACGATGTTGATACCTCATATGTAGACACACCTGAGGCAGAGACAACTGACTTATCTGGTGCTGCCGTCGCTACGGATGTATCTGGTGCTTCTACGGATGTATCTGGTGCTTCTACGGATGTATCTGGTGCTGCCGTCGCTACGGATGTATCTGGTGCCGCCGTCACCACGGATGTATCTGATGCTTCTACGGATGTCTCAGGCGCTACACCGCCAGCGTCAACTGCAACATCCGACCCTGCCCCACCATCCACAAAAGGCGGAGGTGAAGAACTCACCGCGGATGATGTACAGGCAGCCCAGGATGATCTTGAACGCACACGACAGCAAGCAGAATATGCAACACAGATTGCCGATATTAAAAAGAAACAAGCACAAGCGGAACTTGAAAAGTCAAAGGCGGAAAAGGAGTCGGAGCAGGCTCAAGTAGAAGTAGCAAATAATGAAACAAGTACCCCGATACCACAAACAGCAGGTACACGAGGAGCCCGAACAAAGGCGCGCAGACGAACTTATAAGAAACGCGCTCGTAAACAATCTGCACAGGGGGAAGAAACACCCAAGTAAAATCACGGCTTCCAACAGAGAGGGCTTCCCGTCATGGATTCAAACGGGGAAACTGATTTGGAGAAGATGATCGCCTGGAAAGAGGGTTATACAACTACTATAATCATCTTTCTAGTCATTACATTAGTACAACTTGGTATTTTAGCAGTATCATTTCAACTGCAAAATATTAAGGATATTAAAAAGAATTTTGGAAAATACCGATGTAATCCATTGTTTATGCCTTTTGTAGGCAACTTTGGATATAATCCTATAGATAATTTTAACTTTTGTGTACAAGGTGTCTTTAATTTCAAGGCTGCCGAAGTATTCGCTCCTATATACGCTATCCTTGGAACATTCCATGAAGTGCTCGAAAGCGTTGTAAACGCCGCTATGAGTATCCGTGGCATGTTCTCAAACTTCTTAGGCGGTGTTGAAAATTTCATATTAAGCATTCGCAATAAAATTCAGTTTTTAATGAATAATGTCCGCATGAGTTTTATTCGTATTCTAAACTTGATGGGCAAAGTGTACGGCTCTATGTTCGCCGTGCTCTTTATGGGACAGTCTGCCATGACCACCGCATTTAACTTAGCCGACAACGACTTGGTACAATTTATTATGGAATTCTGCTTTGCGCCGAATACACCTGTAAAAATGGCAGACGGCTCTTTCAAACCTATATCTTCGGTGGCAATCGGTGATGTACTTGCCAGCGTTCCTGGAAATCCTACACCTGTTGTAACCTCTGTATTCCGCTTCAACGGTGAAAAGACACCGATGGTCTCTATCGGTGATGTACTCCTGAGCTCCCAACATTATGTCTCTGTAAATGGGGGCATGGTGACGGCAGAGTCACACCCACTGGCTGACTTCGCTGCATCTATCCCCGAATTGGTATGCCTCAACTGTACCGGTCACCGCTTTGCCGTTGGAAAGGAGGGGCTCGTTGTCGCCGACTACGATGAGCACTCATCGGCGGATGTCGTAACGGCAACACAGAAAGTGGCTTCGGCTGCGCTCAATAGCGGTGCAGTTGACGACAAGGGACTTGTTGCCGATTACAGCCTTGGTGTCGGCGGAGATGTCTCCGTAAAGATGGCTGACGGCTCATGGAAACGCATGGACGAGATTTCGATAGGAGATATAGTAAAACATTCAGGTAAGGTGCTCGGTATTGTAAAAGAACAGTGTGATTCTACCATTACAACCCCGAAGGGCTTCGTATTATCTGCTGCGCAACTTGTCTATGATACTCCTAATAATACCTGGGTTCGTAGTGCGAAACTCTGGACGGAAGATAAGTGTGGAACGAAAACACTCTACAATATTATTACCGAAAACGCTGGCGTGATCTCTATTCGCAAGGGTCCGTTTGCCGAATTTATTCGCGATTACCGTGAAGTCCCTCTGCCCGAAATGGAAGCCGCCTACGAGAAAGAATTTCTAATGGCACATTAAATATGTCGGTATATACATCAACCGCGTATGTATATTACCCTGATCCTGCACTGCCATTGTCAACAGTTAACTACTGCGCCGAGAGTTGTGGTGTACTTCTCTTTCGTAAGCAGCCTAATGACCGTTCTGCCGCCGATACCACCTACTTCACCGGCGGCAAGGCACTCTACAGCTCCGAATCGAATAATTATAATGTCTATTCCTATGCTCCTAGTACTGGCATTGTATATACAAGTGCTCCGGGCGGCGGCACACCGTTTCCTACCTTCCGCTCGCATGCCGACTACATTCGCTATAAACGCATGAATACTCTGCTCACGCAGAATTATGCGAGCGATACAAAGACTTAAACTTGAAAAAAATTGACACGATTGTTTTAAGTATTTGAATCGGCATACGATGCCTATTCAAGTAGATGCTGCGTCTTACGGAGATATCTTCGCGGTACGAATGCTACCTCGTCGCACTGCCGCTGCGACCCGCCCCGCCTACCATATTGCACTCCTCCTAGATACAAGTGGAAGTATGGAGGGAGAGCCACTAGAAGCCGTGATTCGTACCCTTCACCTACTTATTGATGGTATGGCAGACCACGATGTGCTTTCAATTATTCAGTATGCAAATGCCGGTACGATTCTTGCAGATGCTGTACAGATTGAACCGGCTACGCGTGACCATCTTCACTCAATTGTGGAAGGTTTAACCGCCGAAGGAGGCACGAATATGGAAGCCGCATTTGAGACCCTTGGTATGGTAGCACTGACACTTCCTATAGACGCTGTATTTCTTATGACGGATGGATATGTCAATGTTGGTCACACAAGCGGTGTTGGTCTTCTACGAATTCTTGCCAGCCAACTTCCTGCCGGTACGCCTGTCAATACCCTTGGTTTTGGTGCTAAACATAATGTTGAACTGCTTCGTGATATGGCGGTACGCAGCCGCGGCTCCTACACCTACGCCGACTCTACCGAACTCATTCCCGCAATCATCGGCGATATTGTGGGTGGACTTGCCGATCAGGTTGGATTTAACGCAGTGCTTACGGCGAGTACCGGTGGTATTTGTGTAGAACTTGGTATGGATAGGGAACATCCTAATGTGTATCGTGTCGGTCCTCTCATTGCCGAGAAGCCCCAGTGGGTTCTCTTTCGCGGCACCGGCTCACCTGCACAACTAACATGGCGAGAGGATGGGTGTGATTGTAGTGTTGTCGTGGCAGCGGGTACCGGTGCCCTCAATACGCTCGACATTGAGGAGCAGGTCCAGCGCGTCCGTCTTGCCACTATAATGACCACCGTGACGGGATTGATAGCGCATAGGAACTATAACGGTGCTATTGGCGAACTACTTCAATGTGGGCATACGCTGGCAATGTCGCCAGCGGTCGGTCGTCCGTTTATCACGCGCCTCCAGGCGCAGGTGGATGAAATGCTTGAGGATGTTCGCTGCCAGCAGGAACAGCATGAACCAGATGAGGGCGTAGCGATGCTTACCCGAATGGTGAGTAATACGACGGCGCTTGGCACGCAGCACGGATTCTTCCTCAGCCGTAATACGACGGTAGATGATCCTAATGTGACAAGCCCATTTAGTACACCTCATCAGCGATCTGCAACGGCAGCCATGACCCAAGGTTTTCAATCTGCTATGTAGATGGACGCATCCGACACTATTCGCCGAAATAAGGCTCGGGCTTTGTATGTGAATCAATATGCTACCTTTGTTGCAAATAATACCGGCGGAGACTGTGGAAAACTTAGCACCTCCTGCTGCTATACTACCAGCAGTTGTATCAAACAGTTCCCATCATTTGAAAATAAGTACGATTACTATTATGGTATGAATGTATGTGTCAGCACCTGCGCAGTTTCAGGTCCCATTCCTGAGAACGGCGGTAGTAAGTAACACTTTTTTTCAGTCGGTTGATAAATGGCTGAGCCTGTGATATCCGAGAAACCGCAAGCGGATCGGCTCAAAGAATCAATTGCCGTTTTGAAAAAACTTACAATTGATTTAGGTATTCCTTATTCGTCCCCCGAGGTCCAAGAACTCAAATCTCGGTTTGACATGTATATCAAAGACGGAATCTGCTGGAACGGCACCGTCTCTTTTGCTGCTTATGGTCGTATAGCAATGGTGAATTTACCTCGTGGCGAAAAAAAACCTATTGAAGTAACATTGAAGCAATTGCGGCTACCTAAGTGATAACGTACGGCTGCGGATTCTGGACACGCTGTGGCTCCCCCTCCATCACCTCAATATCAAACTCTGCTAGATTCGCATCGGCTGCCTTCAGTGCGGCAGTGACCTTCTGCTTATACGCAATCATAAGTTCAAACGCATCGTTGACGGTGTAGTGAGTATCGTTGCCTGCATGAAACTCGTTCACTCGCATACCTAGAATATAGACATTCTTGTCGTAAAAGTAGATATCTAGGTTGTGCTCTGCGAGGTGCTGCCTCATTACATTATAGCGGGGCTGAGCATCTTCCATAGGCTGTCGGTAGCCAAACATCGTAAAGGCGGTCTTTAGGCTAATAGGATATCCAATATACATGGCTAGGTTATTGTGAATTGAGATGAAATATAATATTATCTCAATTTTTCTATTGGCGCGGCGATTAGTTACTGAACAACATCGCACCACGACCACCATATACCTTAAAAATGTTCCAAATCGTAATGTATACATATAAATTCATATTCGGCGGGGCTCCACCACCCCGCGAAGGATTCAAGGTAACATATAATTCCTTACGCTGAATCTTATCCCAATTTGCCGTTCCTTTCGGCTCATACTCCAGCCGGTCATTCTTATGTCCAAACGCATAGGCGTAAATATAACGGTCAATCGCCGCAGATTTGACAAAATACTGCGACGGAATCACCGACCGAAAGAAAGATCCACCCTCGTGTACAAAACGCTCATACGAATTGTAATGGAGTGCCGCCCCCGCCAAAGGCTCCGAATACGAGTCCTGAAATCCTGGTTTAATCTGCCAATTATAGAGTTGTAATGGTTGTAAGATTGCATCAGGCCACCACGGAATTGTAGTAGGATTCGGCAGCGGCGGAGATCCGCCCTCAGGCTGTGATACTGGAGTAGGATATAAATCGCGTGTAAATAAGAAATAGGCATTATACAGTTGCGCCTCGGGTCGCTGTAATACCCACATCATATCTTTCGTAGGATTGGCGTACGGGATGTTCAAATGAATTTCTGTTTGTCCCAGGGTCTGCTCTACCGGAACTGCAAAATGTTGCTTTACTTGATAGGTTAACTCGGCTGTACGAAATACGATTGCTTCGTACTCTTCCAACGAAATATACTCAATCATAGCATACGCATCAATCGGTGATAAACGGAGCGGCATTCTAATACCTGGAATAATTCCACCCGTAACAGGACCTGTTCCCATAGAGGAATTCATAGTGTAAACCGGACCAAGTATTTTGATTGGACTACCAGATGCATCAACAGCAGTTTCTCCCCAGAAAGGAGATCCTACAATCGGTAACATAGGAGCATACGGTTCTGTATACGCCGGTGTATTACTCAAACCAATTGTATTTGGATTTGCTCGTGCTTCTGTGTACACCAATCCATTTATTCCACGAAATGTTACATGAATACGCACGACATTATTATTAAGTGCCTGTAAAGGTAAAGCGTGCGAATGAACACCTGGTCTAGAAAACCAAAACGGAATCGGCACATACACGGTTGTCGGCGTAGGGCTCAAATATGTTGTATTTGTAAATCCATGCGGAGTACGTTTAATCATAAAATTCTTGGCTATTGCGGATTCCACCGTTTCGTTCAATTCGTCTAGGATTTCTAACAGTCGACTATCGAATGTTTCGACGATCTGACCGCCTATTTCCAATTCTATCTGCTGAATGAGCGCGTGACCAAGAGAGTTTGTCCAGCCGAAGAGCGGACCTAAGAAGCTGCCTTGATCGGTTAGACTCGTGCCGCCCATGGCTTGTATCGCGGCGATTTGTGTGCTATAAATATCTGGCATCTCTACAACAATCATAATGGCATTTACCAGCTCGCCGATTGTGGGAATCGTAAGAGAAACACGCTGACCAAACTCGGGTGTGCCGTCAAAGTCTACACGATTCCATTGCGCCGCCCAGCGCGTTGTTTTATTAATTACATGAACGAACTGATGGATATCTGGATTGCCCTTAGGGGACATCAAGCGTGCATCAGCGAGACCCGTACTCACTAGGGTTAGGCTATTTGCGGGTGTAGCAGCCATCCTATCCTTGTTATATGGGGTTAATTTAGGTGCTTTACTTTGTCCTCGGTCTCAAATACGAGCGTATCACCAGTATTTATGAGTTCAGGTATATATGTTGTATGCGTAATTTTGTTGGGAATTTGGATATCCAGCCATTTGAATTCGCGGGGATAGATTTGATATATCTCTTTATTGCATTCATAGGTGTACCAATTCTTCACATAGATTGGGTTAAATTCTTTGTTTGCTAGGATTGAACCATATCTGCGCTGAGCAACCTGAATTGGTAATACTTTTGTTGAAAGTATATGATTCGTATTATGGTAGGAATTTTCAATAAGAAGTTTGCGCTCCCAATGTTCCAGCGGGCGGTAAGAAAAAATATAAAATCCTTTTCGTATATGAGAATAACACATTTTATAATATTTAAAGTAGTATCTTTAGGCAATATCCCTCGTAATCAACATACCATTCGCTACCATAATCGCCACCGCGCCCAGAATCTGCGTCATATTCGGCTTCTGATTTGTAAAAATCCAGTCAAATACATAGGCAGACACAATACCAAAAAACGAAAGTACGCTAAATACGATTGTGCTCACTTGGGGAATAAGGAAAAAGCGCAAAGCATAGCCCGTAAATCCTACCAACGAATTGAAGGCAAGAATACTACCGAGTCCGCTGGGAGTAATATTTAATGTGTTCTTTGCAAGAACACCGACGGCGGCGGCGGCGGCGATTCCTACTGCCCATAGAACACCGCTGCTACCGTACATCTGTATCATTTTCGTCCATGGCTGGTTTGATTCTTTCTCCTCGCGCAACCGGAACCAAATATAGATACCGACCTCAGTGAGTGCAGCAAGTAGGGCACTAATAACGCCTACCAGGGTCCAATTGGTAGCGGTGGGCTGGGCAAGTGCGATGGCACCTCCTAGGGCTAGAGTTATCCAAGGTACCGAAGTGAGAGGAATAGTTTCTTTGAACACCGCAGCAGTCGCCAAAATATTAAACACGGGATAGGTGTAAAAGAGTGCCATGGCATTGCCGCCTGTTAACTGCTCAAACGCGGTATAACTCGTGAACACATGGATTAAATTGAGTACGCCGGCACCGAGTGTTTCCGTGGACAAAAGGGAACCGACAGCAAGAGGATTCTTTGTAAGAACCGCCGCTACTGCGGCAAGCGTAGTAAATACCGCCATCCGTAGACCAGTTTGTAACAGAACCGATACATCAACTAGTTTAATCAACAACGGATACGCCGATAAAATTACTTCTGATAAAACCAGAAGTAATTCGTTGATCATTCTTATTTTAGTAAGAGATATAAAGCACGGCTGGGAAGTATTCAATAAAGATGAGTTTTCAAAACCTATCTCAGTTATTGATGAAAGTTCAACAGAAACCGAAACTATTTAACATGGATCTTCATATCTCTGTGATCGCCGACTTTAAAAACCTATGTCCCCAATTTGAGGTGACCGATGTATGTATGAGTGGTCACGCCTGGGTCTTCAAAAAACCGACAATGGCAATGGAACATATCAATCCTAGCACTTGGGCGCATTTGGACGAAGCAATGATTGCCGCCTTTCAGGCACGGTACGACGATTTTTTATCAACCTTTGACGGATTTATCTGTGGACATCCCAACGGATTTATACCCGTCTTTGAAAAGTACAATAAACCTATTATTATGATTAATTCGTGTCGTTACGATTTACCATTCTGCTGGTCACGCAACACGCGCATGCTTGAATTGTACAAGGCGTGTCTGGGTCGCTTGGCGGCACGGGGATTGCTTATTGCCGTTTCCAACAATAAAGCGGACCAACTCTATACCAAACTAGGATGTGGATTATCTACTACACATATTCCGTCATTATGCGCGTATACAGGTATCCAGTATAAGCCTCGGCGACCCACATTCCTCTGCTATCACGGGAATTTGCCCAAGCATCCACTTATCACGATGAAGAGCGAATTGGGTGGACAATTCGAATGGAGCGACCTCGGCACATTCAAAGGTATTATTCACATTCCTTACGAAATCAGCACTATGAGTATGTTTGAGCATTTCTCTGCCGGTATTCCGCTGTTTTTTCCGTCCAAACTCTACATGCTTCAACATGTAGCAATTAATAGCGTCTCGGCGTACTGGCAGAGTGATTTGCCTATGGAGTTATCCTTGTTTTCTAACAAGGCTACATGGTTGTCTTTGGCGGATTATTATGAAGTGTTCAAATCACCCAATGTGTACTTATTTGACTCATTTGAACATCTGGTGCGGCTTTTAGAGACCTTTGAATGGAAGGATGACCGTGCGGTGCTTGATACATATCGTAAGGAGATTCGCACATCGTGGTCCAGCGTTTTGTCAAAGCACTTTAGTATAGATCTTTGAGCGTGCGGGCGCTCGGGTCCGTTGCCCCCTCAATCCACCTCGGCAACCACATATGGGGAATAAGAGTCGTCGCCTTATCGCCATAATTTTGGACAAAGAGTTGACGGTACCAGCGCGCCTCATCCGTCTGTGGAGGATTATGGATGTATTTTGTATCTTGATCCGTGGAAAGGGTCTTGGCATACTCGCTTGTACGGAGATACCACGAATCAGTTGTTGCGGATACACCGTCACTGAACGCCTCCTTCTTACGCATGAGTACATCTAACGGTAAATAGTGGTCGTGGACGAATGCCTCGCGTAAAATAAACTTTTCTATCATCGCGCCGCGCCCCTCCGCGTTTGCCTTTTTGGGTCTGCGTAAATAGGTGTCAATCGCTCGCCAGGTCGCTACCACATTCTTATCTAGAAACGGTGTGCGCGCTTCCAGACCGTGTGCCGCTATACACCGATCCGATCTGAGAACATCGTATAAGTGAATCTCTTTGAGGAGCCGTTCAGATTCTGCCTCAAACTCCTCGTCACTCGGCGCCCTGTAAAAATATAAATAACCTCCACCGATTTCGTCGGAGCCGTCCCCATTAAAGACGACCTTAATATCCGTATTCTCTTTTATGTATTTACCAATTAGCCAATTGCCAACGCTGGCTCGTACCGTTGTAATATCGTACGACTCAATATCATGGACTACTTGGGGAATCGCATTGAGGAAATCCTCAGGAGTGACAATCACTTCGTGGTGCTCGGACTTAATAAACTTCGCCACCATTCGGGCGTACATAAGATCCGTAGAACCAGGCATTCCAATACTGAATGTATGGAGTTTCTTATGTGTTAGTTTGAGTTCTCGTGCCGCAATCGCTGCAATCAACGAACTATCCAAACCACCGCTCAGCAGTGCGCCAATAGGACGGTCGCTCAAGAGACGCTTCTTTACTGCCGTAATGACGGACTCTCTTAACGCTGCCTTGGCAAATGATAGTCCGTTTGGAAATCCAAACGCCGCAAGTTTCACATGAGGAACTTCGTGATACTTACAAGAATCTAACATGATTCCCGTTGTAATATTGTACAGTGCCCACATTCCTGGTGGAAATGGCTGAATCTGCGTGTAGTCGGCTGGGAGCGCTTTGATTTCCGATGACCAAATAGTGGACCCATCCGCATAATTGGCTTGGTACAAAGGTCGTACGCCGTACGGGTCCCTTGCAATGAGCAGAGTATCATCGTTCGTATTCACATGGGCAAAGGCAAATACGCCGTCCAGGGCACGAACCAGGGCTGTAGGCGGAAGATGGGTTGCGAGGTGGGGAATGATAGCACAGTCACTCGTTCCCTCGGCGAGTTGAAGATTCCAGCGATTCGCGAGTTCCTTATAGTTGTAAATTTCACCGTTACATATGGTTGCTGTGTTGTCCTGGAGAAACGGCTGATGACCTAGTGGGGTTAAACCGTTAATTGCGAGGCGCGTAAATCCCAGTAAGACACCGGATATATCATTGATGGCAGTGTATTCTGGACCTCGCGGCTCCAGGTTCTTGATGTATTTTAGAGCCTGTTCTGTCGTAAGCCCTTTTGCTTTGAGTGTAAACCAAATGCCGCACATTGCTCTACGGTATAAGAATTCGTTAGTTTTGCCGTTTAAACGAAGGCGAGCCGACATTCAAAAATATATTGGTTTTTGTTTTTTTTGAATTTTTATTGGTTTATTGGTTTTGTATTTGGTTGTTGATCTAGGCGACGCTATTCATCATCTGCGCCTCTGGAATAGAGACCTCTGCCGCGCGAGGAACCGGCTCCTGCGGCACCGGTGCCGACACATCAACTGGCGTGGTCTCCACGAGTGACGCCGACGCATCCACCTGTACTTCTAGCGGAATCGTTGGTTGATTCTGCTGGCGCACCTCCCAGTTAATTGCGTAGAGCGCCTGTGCCGTATCGCGTCCGTTCATATACTGGAGTGCGGTCTGCCAGTCGACCGTCTTGTTCTGGGGCTTGAGATCATTGATGTAGAGATTGTGGAGCCCAAAGACGAACGGGCGGTACTTCGGCGGAATCTGTCCCTTCTGCAAGCTGCGCGCCTTGAAGACATCGGTGTACAGATTGTACACCGTGCGGCTAATCATCTTCCAGCGATCCACAATAGCGTTCGCGGAGAAGCGCTCCTCAGGATAGAGAGCGAGGTAGTCACGAAGCATACCCGTGCGCCATAGACTTAGCCATAGGAAGTCGCGGCGTGCGGAATTGCCACGGAGTCGGCGGACGCGGTTGTACGCCTCGCCGCGTACCTTCCAGCGCTCATTCGTCGTCGCATTCTTCATGCAGTATCCCTGGAAGTTGTGCTTGAACTGCGCGTTTTCCAACTGGAGCTTGGCGGTCAGCTCGCTCCAAGATGCTACCGACACCTTTGCAACATCAAAGATTGTCGGTTCCGCAATAGTCATAAGAGTGTCACCCGTATACATCTGCTTCTGGACGCAGACAACCGTCGGTGTCGTGACATTCACCACAATACGATTCTCAGGATGCTGGAGTACCCAGGTGTACTGCGTAGCCGTGTTGAGCGATGCGAGAAAGTTGGACCATGTCATCGTCGTGGACACCGCCTCTTCAAACAGTTGGCGAAAGCTCTTCGTCTGGCTATAGAAGCGGCAGTTTGCGTTGAGCGTGGAGCGCGTGTGGAAGCGCCACTGGTTGTTGTACTGGTCGTAGAAGCCGCAGATCATCACGCCATCAATAAAGCGCTCAATCTTATAGCCCTCCACACTTTGGCTATTCGGCATAGACTCGCCATCGTGGCTCTTCTGCGGAGCAACGCTCACTGGCGTATTCTTAATCACATCCCACACAACGGAACGGAATGCGCGGACATGGGGGAGCGCAAGATTGCTCTTGCCCTTCACATAGCGAATAAGAGCAAACGGCTGCTCAGGAGTTGAATTGTCGTCTACACGGAGATGACCGCCCTCTTCGCCAGTAAGAAAGGTCTTGAGCGCAGCCCAGGTAGGATAACGGGATGAAAGGGATGAAAAGACGGACATTGGAGGAATATAAGAAGGAAGAGGGAGTACACACCGTTTATTCAACGGCGACGCTGTCAATTTTTTTATCTTGTGTTCCAGTTGGACAAGAAAAGAGACCCGCTCCTACAGTAGAGGAATGGATGAGGAACTTGTGCCCGAATTGGGCGACTGGGTTACCATTATGAGCGATACATATAAAACTACCAGTGGTCGTATTATCTACCGCGATGGCGCACTTATTCGCATTCGTCCTACACAATCCAGCAATACCGGTATCGATTTTCCGCTAGTTCCTGAGACCGGCGCTTTCCAAGAGGCACTCGGCGTCCAAGAAATTCTTATTCACGAAAAACGCAAAGATCCCCATTTTTCTATTCAACTTTCCGTTGCCCCTGGCGAGATACTTGAGTTCTTTACAGTGAATGGCGTGGCGGCAGAGGAAGGTGTTGTCGCCAAAGTTGTTGCGACCGATACCGAAGATGGTATTATTCTTGAGGACGGCACAATTCTTAATTTTGAATTTATCGGTGCAGCACCACCCCATGATATTATACGCCCTCGTGCCGCTCCTGCCCCACCCGAAAATAATAGCGATTCCAATGCGGAAACGGTTGAACCTGCTGCTGAAGAAGAAGTATTCCCGGAAATAGACTATGACTTATTGCCCGCTGCGCTCGTAGAGGAGATTCCTAGTGAAGAGCAGACATTTAGCGATAGCGTTCAGCGTGAAGATATGTTTGTATCTTTACTCGTGGATATACCCCTCAAGAAACAACGAGATCCCAAGGTGATGCAGAATCTCTACCGCACGACCGACTTACTGCTCGCGATGAAGAATTCTCTCGTCGTCCGCGACGAATCCGGCGCGGTCCTACCAGATGTAGCACCTACTTCCTATGTTGTAGATTCCCTACAGGATATTCTAGACAAATCCCGTAACGGCGATTCTCTGCGTGCCTTCCTACCCGTTATGGCGGTCAAAAAGGTACTCTACACCGACGACAATGAACCGTTCAGTAGTGAAGATACGGAATCTCGCTCCGACATTGGAACTCTTATTGATGTTGCCGCCAGCGGCTCCAAATTTCAAGAAGAATCGGTAGACAACGCCTTTGTTGCCTATATACACTCTGTACTTCAAACAATTCAGGCTTATGTGCCGGCGTCGGCAAGTGCGGAACGCATCGCCTACGATACAGATGTACTTCGTTCACAGTTGCCGCCCAAGCCGGTCACCGGTTTCGCATCGGTGCCGCCCGCGGTGAATAAAGGGAATGAAGCGATTCCTCTATACTCCGATTCACTGAGCACAATTAATAACCGTCTTGTACGCTTATTGTCGTCATCAATAATACGAAATGCGAAGACCGGTACAAATACGGTAGTCGCACCCGCCGATTCCGGCAAAGTCCTACACCACATCTTACTCTCTACCAACATGCTACGCTATCGTACTCCTATCCGCTCCAGTGTACTCTTATGGGATATTGGTGCCAGCGAGGCATCCCGCGCCAATACGAATCTCTTTTACCACGCTCTCATGAAGAATTGGAATCTACAAGAAGTATACAATCCTGATACAGTCCTACCGCTCGCCGAATTCCTTGCCGATCGCCTTCCTGCTGCTACCTCCTTCACCGACGAGCATCTTCTTGCAGTCCTAGATTCGTTTGGTTTGCGTAATCTAGAAATCTCTACAACGGCATTTGAGCCTATTTTAGATGTAGTCCGTACCGGTATCGCCAAATGGGACAGTCAATATAAGGCGGCGGCAGCGGCAGCGCTAGCAGCACGCGCAGTAAAAGAGGTGCCCGCAATCACCCCTCTAGTTTCTGGCGACTCCGCTCTCTTTGCACAACCGGTTCAAGAGTCCACCGTGCTCAAGCCAATTCTTGACCGACTCAATGAACAGGAGGGCTTACTCAAACACTACGATTTTATGATTGTAAACGGCATTCTTGGAATTGCAAATAAGACGCTCACACCCTACTATTACGCAGTAGCGGGCGGTGTGGACCCCGCCCTTATTGCGACCCTAAAGAATACCTATAAGGCGGAATCACAGCGTATTGAACGGAATTTGACGGTGCGCCGCGACGCAGCAAACGCGTTCCAATCCGCGCCTGATATCAACCCTTGTAAACATGTAAAAGAACTTGAAAAAGTCGTGAATATTCGCAAAGATGATGCGCGCATGTTACTTCTAGAGGAGACGCTCAATCGTTACCAGGCAGGACAACGCGGCAACTATGCACTCTGTGGCAACTGCGGCGAGGACCTCATCTGTAAACACGAAATCTTACTACTCAACGAGTTCCTACATCCTGGTCGCGCACAAGCGCTCCACAAATCGCTCCTCCTTGAATATGCCGGTCCCGTCTTTGAGGGCGCCTATATATGTAAGAGCTGTGGACAGAAGATTCAAGATCTGGAGTACGACACACATTTAGAGTTTGACGACGAAGGACGCCCGTTAGTGGGTCGCGGTGTGCTTGAGAATAACGAAGACGATGATACATCTCCTGCGATTGTTTTACGGGAAGATGCGAAGGAAACGCTGCCATTTACCGATGAGGCGGATCTCAAACTCTATTTCGTCGCACGAACACTGTTTGAACGCGCAGGCTACGCGGCACCGCCTGAAACCTACAAACGCGTTATTGGTGCTACCCAAGATTACCTCAAAGAGCGTATTGCAAACCGCGATAAGTACGAGCGTGCGATTGCGGCAGCAGCAGCAGGAAAAGGTACCAAAAAAGGCGCTGCCCCGCCGCCCTACGACACTTACTTTGCCAATGCGCAAATTAGTGCGATTGGTTGCTTCGCTCTCCTGGAGATTCAAACATCATCAATTAATGTTCCATTTCCCGCCGCTGGTTGCCAGTTCTCGCGTAGCGGTTTCCCCTTGGACGGCGAGGATATCGCGGTCGCCGGCAAGGATGCTCTCGCCTATGTTGCCTGTGTCATTGCCAACATTTTCCGCAATGACGCACCTTGGAATCAAACAACATGGTCACCCGAAACGCAGATGCCCAAGCGTATCAAGGCGATAGAAACTGTAGTAATGCTGACTGTAAATTCGGTCCTATGTTTTGCGCCCGCCGATAAGACACCGCCGCCGCCGCTCAATGTCACATTCAATGTCACGAATACATACAAAGATATGCTTAAGAAGGCGAAGGAGGCAGAGACGGCTGAAGTCGTAAAGGCATCGCAACGCGATGTGCTGCCGCCGTCGTTCCGTCCTATACCGGTTATCTCCGAAGAGACAATCGTACGGGAAAACAGCATTCAAAATGTGAAGAAGTACGAAACGGATGTTGCGACAATGCCGGTCGCCAAGATTGGACCATTTGTTCGTGCGCGCACAAATCAACTTAACGCCCAGTTGATGCAGCAGTTTTACAAGGAAAGTTCTGCGACGGGTGTGGTCATAGAGAATTCGGTCCGCTCCGACTCTGTCTGTTGTTTCTCGAAACTCAGCGATGTTGGTCGCACCAGTCTTGGCGTTCAGTCGCTACAAATAGAGAACCTCAAGGCAGAGTTGGTATTACAAGCGGCGGCGGCGACCACGGTAGAGCACCGCGATTCTGCCAAACCGAACGCCGGCTCGCACTTCTATGTTCCCTGGTCGGCGACGACCAACATTGCCGTTTTGCCCGAATTGGATAGCAGCGGATATTACAAACTCTTCCTACAGTATTGCTACCGTGGTATTCGCCACGGCGCGGTTCACGAATACAATGCGAGCGGGGTGTGCCGTTGGTGCCGTTTTGCTTTGCCAACTGAATTAATGTCCATGACCGCCGCCGATATTTCTTCTACCGGTGGAAAGCGCGAGGCAGCGCTCAATCGGCTGGCGGCGGACCGCGAACAACTTGCATTGGATGCCCTGCGTCGCCAGAATATTCCGTTTGACGAAGCGGCGTTCCAAATATTGGAGAACGCCATGAAGAATAAAAAAGGTATTACTCCTGTGCCGCCACCGGTTACAGAAGATTTTATGTATATTCTTCAGTCGCTCGGCGGAACACTCGGTATCTTAGTCCCTGCTGCCGCGGACGGTTGGAGCATATTCGTAAATACTATGAAGCAGATTGCTGAAAAGGGGGTGACCGACATTGAGCGTCGTCTTGAACTTGTAGAATTTTCCAGAGTCTACGATACCGCACTAAAGAATCTCTTAATGCAGATTACCGGTGCCCTCGGTGTTAAGGGATGTGAACGCATTCTTCGTCGTGCAGGTAAACAGTTTGGCGTAGATATGTCGTTCCGCGGTCCTAATGCCACCATCTCCGCCGCCAACGATTTACTTGTCAAACTCATGGATGCTATATCCGATAACGAAGATAGTACAACCGTAATACGCAATTATATTGATATTTTTGTGAAAGAGGGCTCGCAGATCCGCTACGAATTTGTGGTAGATACTCCAAATGCGACAAAGTGGTTTCCTAAGATTAGCCGTAATCATAAACAGCTTCTCAATAAGATTTGGACAAAGTCGTACGCGGTCGTTGCCGGCTCGGTTCATAACTTCAAGGAGTACTCCGATGAAACAATGGAGATTATTCATGCTTCGTTAGATCGTTACACTTCGTGGTTTGGTACCTGGTTAGCAGTCCTACGCACGAATATTCGTGCCGGTGTGCAGTTAACACCCCAAGAATTCCGTCTTATGGCACAGTGGTCCTTATTCTCGGGCTTAATCACACTCTTTACGGAGACATCACCCTTGTACGCAGATGCGACAAATTCTATCAAAAAGGTGGAAGCGATTAAATTTCACATCGGTTGGGTCTGTGAAGCACTCTTATCCTCCGCCGAGACCGTAAAACAGTACCAGAAGACACCTGCGGAAATTGCGGAAGCAATCAATGCGCGTGCCGAGCTCGAGAAGGCGTATTTCATTAAGAAGTTTGACGATTTGGACAAAGATTTACGCGATATTGAGAAACGCAAAAAGGCGCTCAAGATTGGTGACTGGGCGGTGGGCAATGTCAAAAATCTCTTTTCCTATGACGCCGATTTCTTTGAATTTGAGCGTGGGCAGCGTGCGGCAATGGGACTACCCGAATTTGCCGCCGACATCACGGGACAGGCAGAAATGGAGACATTGAATACGGCAATCGCCGAGGAAGGATACGATCATAGAGCTCCTGCCGACGAAGATGTTGACTGAATATAGGAATGTCGGTTGTAATTGCGTTGGTATTTGCACTTGTTGGATTCTTTTTCTTACCCGCTATCTTAATGTTTGTTATATTTACTCCTACGGGATGGAGTATTACGGCATTTGTTTCCGTTATACTATTAGTTTATTTGATTTATAAAATATATAAAATGTAACAAGAATGCCCGATTTAATATGGATTTTTAAATCGGCTGTAGACGGAGGATTGATAGCAAGGCGGGAACCGCACTACTATCAATATACAATGGATCTTCGAACCGGCGAAGACATCATGATTCTAACAACAGGTGAAGAAGTTGCTTGCCCTGTGTGGGAGTCCGTACGGGTTGCTGAAGGACGGACTTACGGAATCGCTGCGGGAAGGACTTACGATATTACCGATTTAGCGGCGGCGGGTTGAGCGGTGACGACGACGAGCACGGCGAGTACGGCGAGTACGCCGTTTACCGCCCGCCATCACCTGTGCCGTAAAGATATCAATCTGGTCCGGCGTGACCGGTACACGGTTTGCCGGATTTTCCACCGGACGATTTGGATATTGGGCAAGTTTTGTCCGCATCCACTGCTCCCAGTTCTCCTTACGATAGAAGAAGTCCTGACCTAGTTGTTTGATACGCACCACCTCTTCATCCGCATCAATATCTGTAAGATTCATTACATTTTGTCGCTTATCCGCAGGGATTTGTACCACACCTTGGTTAACCTTGGCTGTGTACCACACCGGCAGTTGTCCTGGAGGCGGCGGGGCACCTATCTGGTTCAACTCGGCAAATGACTGAATTGCAATATTGTTATTGGAATTCATAGCGTGTGGTCGGTTGTAATGACGACGCACCGCAAAGTCCTCTACGCGTAACTCACGGCGGGGTGGTCTGGGAGGTGAAGCCATTCTAAATTATCTATCGGTTTTTATGGCTTCCTTAATCTCCATGTATGAATAGGGAAGAATGTCTGTTCTTTATTTTGCACTCGGCATTTATATTGTCGGTGTAGCACTTGTATTATATTTACGTCCCAGTATCATGTTTCACCCTGATAACGGCACATGGAAGGAATTCGGTCTTGATAATACACATCGCACCACCGTATTTCCTTTCTGGATGTTTACGATTGTTTGGGCGTTCATCTCGTATGCAATTGCCACAGTAAGCAACGTCTTCGTTGCAAATGTGGTTCTCAGTTCAACATCCGGCGAATCCGCATTCCACTTTGACGAAGAAGTGGCAACACCAATTAGCCGTGTTCGCTATACTCCACCCGCACAGATTACACATACCGAAGTAACACCTCGTATACCCAAAGTGGCACCACCCACACAACTCCCCGGTTACTATTTTGTAGAGCCCCAAGCATCCGGTGTACCAAAGTTTGTTTACTTCGGACATGAACCGCCCTCTTTTGAAAACTTAGTCACACATTCCTGAGAAACTTGCACCAATCAGTGTACTAAACGCTCCTGCGAATCCACCGAAATATCCGTAGCCTATGGCGTCGCTGATATTTGGGTCAATGTCGGGCGGTAAAAGATTGGTTACGATACCACGGAGCGGTTTTACGAGCCACACCAGTACTAACACGCCTACTTGTATAAGCAGCGCAAGACCCGCATTATTTGCCGCCTTTGTCATACTCTCCACCTTACCACAGTCCTCCTTCTGCATGAGTGCAAAGACACCCAGGGATGCCAAGAATGCAATGATACCCGCAAGCATAAAAAATGCCAGTAGCACGCGGAAATCGTCGGATTTTGTACCTAACGCCGATCCCAGACCCATAAATACAAGGAGAGGTACTGCACTTAGGAGTAGGAACATACAGATTAGAAGAGCGATTGTAAATGTCATATTCATTCTTTTCTTCTTTCTCTATCCCTGAAAAAAAGAATGGCAACTCGCGCAAAACGCACGATCGATCCCAAGAAGGTCACGGATATCGATAATTGGCTTTCGTCATACAAATTAGGGTACGGAAATATCGTATATAACAACGGACAGTATTTAGTCCTGGACCCCGTACAATCCAAAAGTGATTACGCCGGTGCTCTCGCTGCACCCGCAAAGATCATTCCGTCCACAAAAGCAATTGATGCCTATGCGGCGGAGAAATATCCGCAACTCCGGGCTGCTGCCGATAGTACATTAACCGATGCGCAAGAAGAACGGCAAAAACAAATGTCCGCTGCTATAATCGCTGTAAATGATGCTGAAACGGACCTATTGAAAGCAACCCTTGCCTGGAAAACAAGTGACGCAAAAGAGCGTGGTGTGCTCGCCCTGGAGGTCGCAAAAGCAACAAAGGCTATGGAGAACGCAGAAGCGACCCTCAATGCCGCAAAATACCCTGTTCGTTACATTAAAGCAGAAACAGGACTTCTAAGAAAAGACCTGGACTATGCTACACACGATCCGCGTAAACTCCATAGTGAACTCTACCGCACCATAGTGGAACCGCTACGCCTCAACCAACGCATTGTGCCGTTGGCTACTGAAGGGGGTACGGCTTAATACGATCCTCCGCCTTATCGCAGTCTATCGTCTTTGTCTCATATTGGAAACAAGTTCCATTACGATCGCGATAGACAATATCTGTCACATTCTCCAAATTGGGATACTTGGTAATGACCATGGGCGCAGGCTTAAGAATATACACAAAAAAAAGTCCTATCGCCAACCCAAATAAAAAGGGAAAGAACTCTAGTTTGTTAAAAAACTTCATCTCCTACTATAGCAGGATGATTAATTTCGCAGAGTTTTTGAGCCGACCTGGAGTATCCACTATTGTAAGTGTGATTCTAGGGTTCGGTCTTGCTGCCATCTTTCGTCCACTCTGTAAAGGACCGGATTGCTTAGTCCTACGCGGACCGCCGGTAAGTGAAATCCGTGGATCCGTTTTCCAATTTGGCTCCAAGTGTGTAGAATTCAACGCAAAAGCGGTTGAATGCCCGTCAAAGGATAGTAAAATACCTATTGTGGATACGATGTCATTTGCTGCGGTGAATTAATTATTTATACGCGAATCAGGTCTGCGTTTTTCAAACGCCCCGATTCTCTATATCCAGTCTAAACCCTATGTCTGGCTCTCCCGATGGTGGCACTCCGATCGAAGCGCTAGAAGCAGGCAATGTTACGAATGCGGCAGATGCGAATCGCATGGCACAAATTCTACAAGACATGAACGCCTCGGGTGCCGAAGTCGCCGCAAATCCGGTGATTGCCGCCGCCGCGCCGCCGCCCCCGCAGATGATGCCGCAGCAGGTGCCGCAGCAGGTGCCGCAATTCCAGATGCCGCCCCAGGCAGCCAATTCCATGACGGGTCAAATCCCCATGATGGTCCAGCAGCAGCAGCAAATGCCTACCAATTTTGTTCCCTACGAAGACGAGGCTGCTTACAACGGTGTACCCAAGAAGAATATGTGGTCTAACATTCTTGATCGTCTTGTAGATCCGCTACTGGTAGCAGTATTGATTTTCACTCTATCGCTCCCGGTTCTCCAGACATTTCTCAGCAAATATGCCACATGGGCATTTTCGCTCGGCGGACAGCTTTCATGGCTTGGTCTAATCGCAAAGTCTATTCTTGGCGGTCTCCTTTTTGCTCTCGTTAAAATGGGCGTATCTATGGTGGGTCTATGAACAAAAACTCGCCGTAAAATAGAGTCATAAAGAATGAAGTCCCTTCGTTCCTTAGTAAAGGGTAATGTAGAATGTATGGCTGGTTATGCGGCGTTTGCGGTTGCTGCCGCCTATATACTCTATAATAAACAGCCCGAAACGGTTGGATTAGCCGCCGGTGTATCACTCGTTTTATATGTCCTAACGGCGGGCAATGTGCTCGTATCGGCGGTACTCGGTGCTGTTGTTGGTTTAGTAGCACTCTACTATTCCCGGACTCCCATGGTGCGCGTAGAGGGGTTTGATGGTGAAGAGGACGAGAAGGAGAAGGAGGGTTTTGAGGAGGAAGAAGAGAAGGAGAAGGAGGGATTTGAGGAGAAGCCCAAGAAGGTGAAGAAGGCAAAGAAGGCGGTGCCGCCTCCCGATAACGGAGACCGTGCTGAGTTTCTAACACTCGGTAAGAAGTACAAGTTGCCGAATGAGAAGGACGATGAGGAATACCACCTGGATGCGGGCACGACATTCCTCAACGCCTACAAGTCGCTCAAGCCTGACCAGATTGCGTCCATGTCCAAGGACACCCAGGAACTGATGCAGACACAGAAGCAACTCATGGGCACGCTAGCAACACTCAAGCCGCTCATCAACGACGGTAAGGAAATGATGAATATGTTTTCGTCTTACTTTGGTAAGGGTGGCGAAATGCACTGAGTTTTAGTATTATAATTTGACGGTTTATATGTATAAAGTGTCAAATTAAATTAGGAAGCGACTGTAAATGATGCGGCTCTTTATTGCTTTTATTGTGCTCACTGCGCTTTTAACGGGTGCGCTCGCCTACATGTACGGTATACGCCGCAAGGTGATGTACGAGGGATTTACAGAGGAGGATATCCTTAAGGTGGAGTCCACCGTTGCTGAAGCGGTTCCTGGACTTGATCAGGCAACAATTTCTCGTGTTCTTGGTATTATAAAGCGTATGGCGGGCACAGTTCTCAATCCTTCATTCTTCCTAAATGCTATGCGTCAAAGCAAAATGACATCTGTTGATTTAGCACGCGAATATATCAATTTACAAAAAGCAAAATCGCCGTAAACAACAGAGGCTATGGCACGCGGTATTGCCGGTAAATTCAAAATGCGCGGAGGAGGCGCCTGCCCTCCTGGCGTATGGTGTATGGATAATACCACTGTCTTTTGTATTCTCTGTATTGTAATTATCGTAGTAGGCTTCCTTGCATTTTTATGGCATCAGTCAACCGTTAGCGCACCTCTACGGCATCCCGCCGTCTATAGAAAGCCGAAAGAGGAGGTGGCAGAACTCGTCGCCACGCGTGAAACCGCCCCTCTGCTACCCCGTGTTGGCGGCACTGCACCGATGCTTGGTCCGCTTGATCCAGCGCTTGCTTTGGGTCCCTGGGCACAACCGACCCGCGGTACCGGCGACCCCCGTTTCTCGCCCCTCGCCCCTGAACAGTCGTACTATACCCCACCCGACCCTGGTTTCGTATCTCCTCCTATCCGCGCCGGTGTCGGTGCCATTATACCGATTAATGTCCAGACCCAAGGCTACCCTGATACCTACCAGCAAATCGGTGTGCTTACAGCACCCGGTGGCACAAATATGTCCGCCTCCCCCAATCGCACGGTTCTGCCCCTATTTGGTCGCAAACTCACTACAAACCGTGACCGCTGGAACTATTACACCCGCACTGACGGCATGAATCCCGTCCAAGTCCCGCTGGAGTTCAAACGCCGCAATTGCGATGATGATAACGGTTGTGACGAAATCATTACCGGCGATTCTGTCGGTGTACCTATCCTAGGACAGTCGTATACGGCGAATGTCTTCCGCTATTCAACACCCCGCTACATACCTTTATAAATATCGTTGGTGGCGGCTCACTAAAAAACGCAGGAAAAACAGAGACGGGCAACAGATGTCCACTTTAGCAGACAATTATTTCAATTGTAGGGAAACGCCGGCAAACTTTCCTACAAACTTGAAGTTGTCGAATGTTCCTGGTAGTACTCTTAGTACATTACGTATAATTTCCAATGCTCCTGGTCCAGGAAATTATACCGGTCCTATTGACTTCTTTTTTATGGTCAACGAAAATCCTATGACATCCATACATTACAATAGTGTCATGTATAATCTCGGTCAAACACTTCTCTGCTTTCCTGGTGTTCATCGTGTTAGTCGCGAAGAGAAGCCGTGTGATGCCGAACTTATCCTCTTTTTCAATCCTTCGCAGACCTCGGCTATCAAACAGACTCCTATCATGATGTGTATTCCCGTTGATTCCGGTATTAAATATACTAAGAAATCCGCCGAATATTTCAATACAATTACTACCGGTGTAACCGCAAATCGTCCTACACTTGGTTCTATTTTACCGCCAGATACATCATTTATTGCATATCGCGGATTCAATTTCATGCTGCGCGTAAGTGATAAAAGACTCAAAGCCTGTGGCGATATTCCCAATGTCCCTTCAAACATTATTCAGTATCTTATATGTCAAACACCAATTGGTATGACAGTTGGAGATTATAAGCGATTTACAGATTTACTGGAAAAGAAGCCGAAACCGCCCGTGGCAAACGATTATGGACCGCAAGAACAACTTATAAAACCGCCTAGAAACTTGAACGATATTGCTATTGCGCGCTATACAGATCTAGTCACACATATTACAGATATTCGAGTTGAGGCAAACGATGTCGCTGCACCCGCTCCTATCGTCAAAGGAGAGAAAGGAGTTCCCACAAGCTCTATGAAGTGTAAGCGCATTGATAAACGAGGCAAAAACGGACTCAAGATTGATGCAACCAAAGGTGGCGGATCTACTCTGGCACAAGAACTTGCAACAACCCAGACCGATTTGAACGATATGGACTTAGGTCAATTAGATCCCGGTATAACACCAGCGTCGCCTGTTAAGGTGAAACCCGGCGATATTGAAAAAGGTATTAGTATCACTCTTGGAATTATTCTAGGTATTATTGCTGCCGCCTTTATCGCATATTGGGGCTTGCGTTTAGTGTATAAGAACTATACAAACGGACTGAAGTTGTATGGTAGCGCGCCCTCCTCCGCATATAAACCTACATCATTCAAATTGCCGTCACTACCCGCAATGCCAAAACTGTGCCCGTAATAAGAGATTGGCATCATGGATGATGATGATTATTATCGCCAACGAGGTGCTCCGCACTCCGATGACGATGATGTGGAGCCCGCTGAACCCAACAGTTATGCGGACTATGTAGGTCCCAACGAAGAGCAGGTGCCACTCAAATGTTATCCACTTGACCAGGACCAGGATATTGTAGGAGATAAAGTTTACATAAACGGCGAAGGAAAACCTGTGTCGCCCTCCTCGCGTATGATGGATGTACAGAACGCAATTGACGCACTAAACCCTGAAAACCTTGATCCCGGTATAAAACCAGGTGATGTAGAAGTCATTTTCAGTTACATTCTCGCTGCCGTAGTCGGTCTTATTATCCTTTGTACCATTTTATATTACGGTTTCCGTGTATATAAAAATACTCAAGGTGGCTTTATGGGCTTTATCAAAGGATGGGCGGTGCGATGGCCGTTTTGCTAAATCAAAATCATAAGAAACAGTAAGGGCAGAATGAATTCCAAATGGATTCCGTTTTTATTCATATTTGCCATTCTCGGCATCGTACTTGTGATCGTTCTACGCGATGACAAGTCTTTTATTGCAAAGTTTGCGCAGATGATTTCGCGGAATATAGAAGGTTTTGCGTCACAGCCCGTACTTGACAATCCCAAGTGCCCGCCTGGCGACTATAACTTCTTTAATGACCGTCGCGGCGAAAGCTTCTGCTGCCGTGGTCGCATTAATCCCTATACCCACATGTGCGAAGCGGGCGGCGATGTGGATCTCTGTGCGTTCCGTCCCAATATGCCAGACCCTCGCAACCGTCACCGCATGTTACCTCTCTGCTCTTCTATGATTAAAGATGACCACGGCGCACAACAGGCATCGTGCCCCGGCTCTCTACCTAATTACGCCAGTATAGGTAAGTGCTGTTTGAATAATCCTGACTTGGACGGCTTTGACTGCGTTACTGCCGACAATAAGGACTTTAAACGCTACTGTAAATTACAAGGACCGTTGGCACCTGGTGAACAACTTTGTAGTGCGCTAAATATGATGGCATCCGCCACCTGCCCTACACAAATCCCGCAAATTGTTTGGTATAAGACGGGTAACCGTGAAGCGGCAGCGTACGGTGCCAGTGCAGAAAATGTAATAGTACCCGTTTGTATGGGAATGGATAAGATGTGTATTCCTGATACAGTCATTGACTATTATCAAAAGAGTAACGGACTCTACAAGGATAAGGATATTCCTACTTGGGCGTACTCTTGTTCCGGTTGGAATACTGCCAATGTTGCAAAAGATACAACGATATCAATGGATCAGTCGTATCTACCTAATGCGTCCTCTTAATGTAGATTTCTTCTTTCATAGATTAGAATGTCGTATACAGGTTCTAATCTATGTAATCAGTCGGCGACTGTATTACCTATTTGTAGTACTTGTACTGGCGAGGGTGTTAACTATTGTTTTGTTAAGAAAGAGTGCCCGTTGTGCGAGGGTAAAAAATCGGTATGTAGTGAATGCGGAGCCTGCGGCTATGTTCGCGAAATGGATATTAAACGATGCGAAGACTGTCAAGGACGTGGACGAACATTTCGTAAAGCGTTGGGTCCTTTAACGACTTCGTCATAAATTCGCCCTGACCTTCTAACATATAACCAAAGCGTTCATAATAGTTGCGGACCCCGACGCCCGAAATCACCGCTAGTTTCTCATATCCATTGTACTTGGCGAGATTCTCGGCGGCTACGAGAAGCTTCTTCCCAATTCCCAAATGCTGGGCAACTGGAGTATTGCCCGATTCGCCACTCGTTGCTTGCTCTCCTACGGCAAATGTCCTTCCGTACACATGGAGTTCGCGGATGAGTGCCGTCTCGGTGAGCTCAGGAAACACCTCGTGCGCGTCCGTGTGTCGTGGAATACGGAGCCGTAGGAATCCAAAGAGTACCTGCTCATCCTGGGATTCCCACGAAACGAAATACTCCTCGCCACCTTGGGCTATATAGGAGCGCACCGTAAGTTTTCCGTCTGCCGGATCGGCATCGTGCCGACCTGCTTCTCTACAACGAATACAACGGCAAGTGAGACCACGGTCTAACATCGCCTTCTGGAAATCTTGGCGCTGTGAGCTCGTCTTCACGCCCGCCACAATGTACTGATTTGGAATATCGCGCACAATGCGGTTATTGCGAATCCACGGATGGACTTTGGTCTTCCAGTAGAGAATCACCTCCTCAAGTTGTTCGTCTGAGTAGGGAATATAAGTGCCTGCTTTGTACTCTTCGAGAATCTTCGTGAACGGCGTCGTCTCACACGGATACACCTTCACCTGGTCAGGATGGAGCGTTTGGAGGACTTCGTCCATCATCGCCTTATCTGCCTGAGGAGTGGCACCTGGCAGATTCGGCATGATGTGAATATCCACTTTGAAGCAACTATCTCGCAGGAGAGTGAGGGCTTGTAGTGTGTGCTTATGGCTGCAACCACGGTTCACTTTACGCAAAATGTCGTCATCGGTGTGCTGAATGCCAATTTGGACACGTGTGACACCCCAGCGGCGGAAGTCTCGGAGTTCATTTGGGGTGATGCAATCCGGTCGGGTCTCTACCGTTACACCAATCACACGGTGCTCACTATTGGTATTGCGGCTCTTCTCCTCGGCGAGGCTGAGAGGCTCTCGTGGGGGATCAGCGGCATCCGCGCAAATATTCGCTGCATAGAAGATATCCCGCATGTACTGTTCAAGATACGATTTTGGGTAGGAGTGAATTGTGCCCCCAAGAATCAAGACTTCAAACTTATCGGTAGGATGTCCGTTCACCTGGTACGCCTTGATGCGGGCAAGCATCTGCTTGACACAATCAAAGCCGTTTTGATTGGCGCGCAGGACACCTGGTTCACCGAAAAGGTAGGAACGCGGCTGACCTGGCTCATTAGGACAATAATTACAATTCCACTTACATGTAAACTTCTGTCCATTGGGGTAAGGCGAAAGAAAGATAGTAATCACGGAAACACCAGAGATGCCACGGCAGCGGCTCGTAATCAGTGCGTTCTCTAGAAGGTGGCTGCGCTTCATTATGCCTTGTTCCTGCTCAGCAATGTACACCTGGGTAAAATGCCGCGGCTTGATGCTCATATGATGGCGACGCTGAAGCTCTCGAAAGACCTTTTCTTTGGGGGCGCCCTGCTCTAGCATTTCGAGCATCTCGTAAAGAATCGGTCGCAGAATCTCCTGCTGGGAGAGGGGCATTGTTAAGTCTCTCCATGTATAATTTACAGGGAGAGTCTTACAGTAATCTTCAATATCGGTAATAAGGGTTCCATTCTGCGCATGTTCCATTCTGGTGCTCGGTTGTCGGTTTGTAAAAAAGAGTTCAATTTTTCCATTTGCGGGTTATCTACTACTACGCACCGCCACGGAGCCGCAGAACAAGATGGAGCGTAGACTCCTTCTGGATGTTGTAGTCGCTGAGGGTACGACCGTCCTCTAGCTGCTTGCCGGCAAAGATAAGGCGCTGCTGGTCACCTGGAATTCCTTCTTTATCTTGGATTTTTGATTTTACTGATTCAATCGTATCGGAGGGCTCCACATCAATCGTAATAGTTTTCCCTGTGAGCGTTTTTATGAAAACCTGGAAACCCATAATGGTTTGTATGCTAAATACAGTACAAAAATTTTAAAATGTCAATTTTTATCACTTTCCCGGAAAAAATGAATATATACTTTATATCCATCCTTATTGTAAATAAATGACCGAGAAGAAAGACTTTCTACAATGGTTTTGTGGATTTTATGAGGGAGAAGGGTCTGTATCAAATGATATGTCTAATAATAATAAAATCCGTCTTAGTATTGCACAGAATGACAGAACCCCACTTGACATGGCACAAAAATTTTGGGGAGGTTCTGTTAGAGTTAGAGTAAGAACAACACTTACTGGAAAGATTTGTACAGGTCATGAATGGCGAATATCTCACAACGAATCAATGGTATTTATAGAAGATATTAAACCATTTATGCTAATTCCTTATAAAAAACAACAGATTGAAAAAGTATTAGAACTAGCAAAACTTGGTCTTAAACGGCGATTTCCATGTAATAATAAAGACTGTACAGAAGATTTCGCATCACCAGCAGGAAGACGCAGACATTTTAAAACATTTCATATGAATACTGATGACAAAAAAAATGAATCTTTTGGTTGAAATTTATCCTGGGCATCTAACAAAATGCCTAAATGGGTAGATTGTAAGCATTGTAAAGGGCAGGGCTGGCTTTATCCTTCTACCAAAGAGTGGTGTCGCACCTGTAATAACGACTCGGCGAAGAAGATAGTATGCGACCGATGTCGCGGCAAGGGATGGGAGATGATTGTAGAATCCGTAATGTGCTGCGATTGTAATGGGGACGGGCGACGCATGGTAGAGGATACTCGGCAACGGCGTTAATGTATTCTTACAATTGTTTTTGTATTCGTTGACGAACATGTTGCCACTGATAAAATAGGAATATGATACTCGTCTGGTAGGATAGAATCGGCAATTTGACCAAATTCGTATTTTGTCTCTGCTTCTGCGCCGCCAACCACAGCATCTTGATATACCAACGGTCGTCTTAGGGCATAGATACTATAATATGGTTGAATGAGAGCAGTAAATCTATCACATACTATATCCTGCTCATACGATTGTATCATACATTTTTGAAGGGCTACCGCTCCCAGCGGACTGCACACCATTATACCATGTAAACTTAACATGTTATATATACGAATAACATCTGTGTTGACATTTTTCATATAAAGATTATTATATCCCCATACGCGTTCGTTATCACATGTGCCACATATAGATAGCCCAACAAAAAGCAAATCTGCATCATCTGGAACTTCAATAGAATCAGGAAATTCTCGGTATTTGGACACATCATCTTCAAGAAGCACAAACGGTTGAAAAGGGCGGGTTCTATCCTGCTGTCTTAATCCTAAATCAATCATTCTGGAAAATCCAATCGCAACAGATTTATTCTTTTCGATTCCAAGCATGGGGTGTACTTCTGTAATATCATGCCCCTGAAACGCCTTCATAATATGATGTTTGCGAATACCATGTGTATCACATGTCAAAAAATAGTATTTTATATTTCGTGGATTGATTTTCATTTACTGTTTATGCTTTTACATACTTTAGATTCATGACAATAATTTATTCTTACTTTTTAGAATGGATGAGTCCTCACGTATTCGTGCAAAGCTTGCACAAAGCCTGACCCAGCAACAACAAATTCTAACACCTTCGCAAAAATCAATTATCAAAGGGAATCTTAATCTCTATACTGCGGGCTCGGCGAATTATTTGGACGGCGTCGTATCCTATACTGGCATTCCGTTTGACGGCGATTTCTATCTCGGTACCGGCGATTTTACCATTGAATGGTTCCAGAATTTGACCGCCGGTGCCTCTTTTCCTCGTGCATTTTCTCTTGGTTATTTTGGTCCAGGACCCGGTTCTCTTACATGTTCAATCGCTGTAAGCGAGGAAGTGAATGGTGGCGGTCGTGACATTTATTATTGGCGAAATAGCGGTGGCGCCTATGGTGGAAACAACGGATACAGATTTGCTACGATCCCAGCAGGTTATGTTGTAGGAACTTGGGTTCATATGGCACTTGTGCGCAAATCCGGTGTGACTCGTATGTATATGAATGGATCGCAACTCGGCTCCGATTTGGCGGACACCACCAATATAGGAAATTTAGAGCCGTACCCAAATCCTAGCACCTTTACCGGTTATAATATTCTAGCAGTCGGCGACGAAATTCCTGAAACTGCGAGTACAACCTTCGCCGGCTATATCACCAGTTTTCGTTGGACAAAGGGCACGGCGTTGTATTGGGGCAATTTTCAGCCGCCTGTATCGGCACTCACGCCTGTCACCGGTACAAAACTATTGCTACTCAATTTGAATCCTGGCGGATTGACAGTTGATTCATCGGGTTTGAATAAGATGGTTGTATCACAAAATGTCAATTCGTCTTGTTCTATTCCCTACATACCTAGCAATTACTACGCAACATCACCGTCATGTGTCTCCTTAACTCCGCAGACTGTTCAAACACAGCAAGTATTTAATACTTAGCTTGGCGGAGTTGTGATAAATTTTATGACTTTTTTAATCCACGCACCAAATTTTGTGATAAACTTTGTGCGTTTCTTCTGGGGGAATTCGTAATATGTGTTCGGTTGGATATTTCCGTCCGCTAATTTTAGCGGGGTAGATTCCATCTATTTACTTACGAGATTGGCGGCGCTTCTTATTCCGGGTACTGCGACTCTTGCGCGTTTTGCGCGTTTTGCGGTTCAGTTTTCCAATCGCCGCTTTGTAATTTGGGACCCGCTTGTAATTAATAAGATTAAAATTGTTGTTGTTGCTATTGCTATTGCGGGGAGCGGTTGTGCTACGATTATAATTATTGTTGCTATTGCTATTGCGGGGGGCGGTTGTGCTACGATTACGATTTTTGTTTTTCGAACTGCGCAAAATGTTATTATTACTATTATGGAAACTAATATTGCTTACATTCAACGGTGATCCTGGCGGTGTATTTGACGGATAAGGAGGAGTGCCGTTCATTTTATGATGTGTCTAGAATTTAAACGCAACTTATTAAGTTCTTTCTATACAATGGCGACCGTCACGATTTCTACGGAGGACCTACAGTCTGTCTATTCGCAGCTCAACTTCCTACGCAACTATGTCGGGGTGTGCCCGCTTGACTGGCAGGAGCATGTTATAGCGACTGCTAAGCCTGCGGCTGCTGCGTCTGCTGCTCCTGTGGCTGCTCCTGCTCCTGTGGCTCCTGTTGCTCCTGTGGCTCCTGTGACTCCTGTGACTCCTGTAGCTGCTCCTGCGCCTACACCCAAGCCCGTAGAATCCGCTGTTCCTGATATGGTCGTCTCTGCGCCGGTAAAGAAGGGTTACTTTTAATTTAAAAAAATGATGTATTCTTTTTACGTAGAACCAATTTTACGCAAAATGACTACTCTTCTATGCAAGACGAAGGACATTAAGTATACAATGACGCAGTATCTATATGATAGTGAATTTCTTAAGAGCGTTGGGCTCTATCATGCTACGCATCCCAATGTAATCGCAGGGGTTGTTATGACCGGCAAGTATCGTTCGCCTCCTGCTAAGGTGATGAAGGAAGACGGAAAAAAGACCTGGAAGGCGGCGCCTATTCAGGACCAAATCTTTACAAATATTCTAAACACGACCGGTCGTACAGGTAATTGGATTGTTACACACGGCGGTCCTGTCGCATCACAGCCGCATATGCTACCAATTACAAGCGAGGCTGTATGGAATGTTGAGGAGTTTGAAGTGTTTAATTCACCTCTCGGTCTAGTGGCACTCGTGACGGCTGTGGAGACCGAGGCTAATTAAAAAAATGATATTTCTTAAATTATTTTTATACTTAGTAATGCTTTGGCGCGATTACTTTCACGGACTACTTCGTTCGCGGCGTATTATGCTTCATCTAGCCATATGGGTTGAGACCGCGAATGATATGAAATGCGAGATGCCCGATTTGAAAAATCTCGATGATTATCCATATATATTTGAGAGTATAGATATGGACAAAGACGGGGTCAAGGTCCGTATGTCTGGTATGTTTGGTAACGCATCATACAAACGGATCGATGGGGTGTGGACAGAAGTGGAGTATAACGCACGAGATAATACAGGGGTGTCGGCATCTCTGCTCTCGTGGGCTGTTTAGACTATGAGTGTTGGATCTTTGCTGGTAACCTAGAAACTCTCGTTAATAGCATGATTAGGGGTTCTCTGTGATTTCAGCGTATGTATTGCAAGAACATCTTTAATGTTGGCTTGGTTTTTGCTATTTTTAGTGGAAACTTTCGTTCTTCTTTCTTTGTATTTATATACTTTCTAAGTTCATTTAAAGTATTATGACGCATTTCATATCTCTCTGCTTCTAAATCATAAATACCTATAAATACAGTTGACTTAAGAAGCTTTTTAGCCTTCGTCTTTGATGCTTGAGGCTCTTTTCCAAATATAATTAAATAATCATTTAGTGAATTCAAATCATTTAATTTATGTTCCATTACCGTTGCAACACGCTCATCTTCGATATGTTTTTCCTCTTGTTTAGCCTCTTTAATTTTCTCATACATTTCAGTCAAATATTCCTTGAACTTTGTTAGAGTTTTAACTTTCCATAGCCGAAGTACTGCATGTAATTCTGTATTTTTAATACAAGCCTTAAGGTCATCTTCATATTTAATACCTCTGGTAACTACCGCATGTTTCAATTCCATAATTAAAGATGCTGACATGATTTATTAATGCGATGGGAACGGTGGTATGAGATTCAAATTTTACGGCAAGTCCTGAGTTTCTAACAAAATCAAAAATTGATTGGTTAATTTTTGATTTGGTGGACGGCATTCATAATGTCTTATGCGCCACGAACACTCATTAAGTCTCGTGGAGTTCTACAGTCACTAAAGGGCGGTGACGAATTTAAAAAATACGAAGCATTTGATCGTATTCTACAACTTATTTGGATGGATGTTAAACAGCAAGCAATTGGCGGTAGAACAACCTACATATATGATTATGATAGATTCATTCGAGACAATCGTGAGTTTAGGAATCTAGAAAAATTCAATATGTTTCGCTTAGATCTAGTTACTATTCTTGAAAAGGAATATCCAGATTGTAAGATTCAATATGTTGAAACGGTCGGTTATGGAGGTGAAATCATTCAACGAATTATTGTGATTGATTGGTCCTGAGTTTCTAACAATTAGGTTAATTGTTGGTGGGTCGGTTTCGGTACGAAAAAATTATAAATAGGCGTAAAAATAGCGCTGAGACACGCCATACACTTTTTCCGTGCTTCTTCGTCCTCATCTTGTGGCGGCGTTGCATTACACTTATAAACAAAATGGTTGCCGCCGCATGTGAAACAGCGGTCCTGTGCACCCCAAATCTCCTTCTGTAGAAGCTCTTTCTGGGTTTTTTGGAGTGTTGGCAGGACGTAGGTTCCGCCGCGCACCTTATCCATTCCGTATTTTGCCATATACTCCTTTGTGTACTTATCCTCGTCAAAGGGGCTCACATCTAAAAATGTTTCGTGAATACCTATGGGTTTATGTATTTTCGTCCATGCGGATCCTGTACCATTCATATGATACTGGACCCGTTTGTCAATATCGCCGCCAGTTTTACCAACATACCAACACTCGTCTTGGAGTTTTAGGATATAGATATTCACCGGCATCTTGTCGGTTTTTTGTTAATTGAGTTTAAGCCACACACATCTTACCGGTGCCGTTACACATCTCGCAGGTTGCCTTATTGGAATTCTTCTTGAGCCAGTCCTGGAACTCCTTCATCTTACCAGCGGTTTCCATCTGCTTCAGAATCCAATTACAATAGGATATATCCGACTGCTTGACCTGCTCATATGTTAGACCTTGGTATTTGCCAAAAGTGACAGGGGTGCCGCCACCAGCGGTGTTCATTATTAAAGAACTTATGCTTATTAGTAGTTTAATTTTGTTTTTATCATTTTTTTTGGTGTTTGGGTTGGCGACAGAAAAATTGAAGGTGGGTTTGGGGAATTTTGGATTGTCACCATTCCTACTTTCCTACTTCCTACTTTCCTACTTCCTCCTTTCCTTCCAAATGAATACTCTAGAGTACTACAACCGTTCTAAGGAGCCATGGCTTCCTGATGAGGCTGCTGATGTAAAGCGCCTCTACAATGATTAATTTAAGAATATCCTAGAAATCGCAGATATTCATCGGCGGACGCCTGGATGTATTGGTTATAAACTACAAAGTATGGGTATTGTTCCGCATAACCGTCTCGCTCGCGGATACCAGGCTTACACAATGAGTCCTCTCTATAATGAGATCGTTCAGGATTATAGAAAGAACGATCAGTCTAAAAAACAGAAGAAGGAGGAGCGCAATAAGGTAAAGGTTGACAGTGCAGTTAAAATCATTGAAAATGCTTCCTTGAGTGAAATTAATTCTCTCAAGGGAGAGATTCATAATATGAAGTCTGATATTGCAGAGATGAAGCGGGACATTAAGGAACTACTTGAGTGTATGAAGGCGGTGTATGAGTTTGAGAATGCTCCACCTACAACTCTTCCAAACCCGTTTGATTGATACGAATTTATAAAATAAAAAAAATCAAAAAATTGACTGTTTAATTTTTAATTACGGATTAGTCACTTACCGACAAAATGAGCAGTGTAGAAGCTCAGAGGAATGATAAATCTGTAAAGAAAGAAGAGGCTAAGGCTTTAATAAAGACACTTGAAGCTATAGTTAATGCCAAGAGGAAACAGATTGAACAAAATTCATATAGTAAAAGCATTCCGCTAGCTAGGTTTTATGACCAAGAGAAGTTGGCATTTCTTGAGCCCATCGCTAATCTCCTAAAAAATATTGAGGGGCGGCTAGATGCTCTAGAAAATTAGTAATATTCCTAGTTTCTAACAAATAAAACGAGAGTCGCAACAAAATTGACGGCACTGTTGCCGCATCCGTTTCACCCATATCTTTTGGCGAAATGTCTCTATCAGCCTTTTCACCTGCTATGACTGCTGTTGCGCTACTGAGCACGCTGAGCTGGGCTGGTTTCATTGTTGCCGGTTTCATGCTGTGGGCGACCGGCAACACCAACGGCGGCTACTC